>OBEQ011100286.1_pt1 | contig 20888 bp, 19 predicted proteins | sample 1670901 | NCBI WGS metagenome assembly OBEQ01 (sample SAMEA104232315, study PRJEB22302) | groundwater metagenome | biome: forest; feature: aquifer; material: groundwater | place: USA | collected 2011-08-07 | depth 5.4 m
AGTTAGATCTTGAAAACGCCGGCGTAGCAGAAATACAAACTGCAGTAGCTGGTTCGTGGGCGGTGGTCAACTTAGCTGGGCTTGTCGATCTATGCGCTTCGCGTGAAAAGCTATTTTCAATTAACTATGAAGCCACTCGCAAGTTAGTTCGGGCTTGTGAACGTGAGGCAGTGCCGTTTTTTATTCACTGTTCTTCAATTTCGGTTTACGCCGATTCCGCTAAGCCGATTTCAGAAAATAGTTTACGCCGGTCAACTACTATTTACGGCGAGAGTAAGTTAGCCGCTGAAAAGGCAGTTATGCACAGTAGCTTGAACTGGGTGGCGTTGCGTCCAGGTATAATTTACGGTCCGCATTTCACCGAAGGCTTTCTGGATTTATTGAAACAAATGCAACGCGGAAGCGCGGCGGTTATTGGAAGCGGCGACAACAAAGTGCCGCTTGTTTACGAGGACGACGTGGCAAAGGCGTTTCTAAAAACGCTTGAACTGCTAAAAAGCGGCAATAAAAAAAATAAAGAAATTATTCACAACGCGTTTAACGTTGTTGGAATCCATGCAACTCAGCTTGAAGCCTACGAAGCGCTTTCTAAAACGTTTGGCTTGCAAGTTCCAAAGCGGCATGTGCCGCTTAAATTGGCAAATGCAATTGCAAAGGCGGCTTCGTTGTACTGTGACTTAGTTGGAAGGAAGAAGAGTTTTCCGCCTGAATATGTTGAGCTTCTTGCGAGGAACCGCGTATACGAAACTGGAAAAGCGAAGAAAATGCTTGGGTTTGCAGCTGCAACTCCCCTTTGGGCGGGAATGGCTGAGATTAGAAAATCGTGGAAGTTTTGAATGTCGTGTGGTGCGCGTATTATTCTAGTCAATTTGCCCGATTTTTTTGCCTATTCCTCCTGCTACGAAGAGAATTAGCAGGTGTTCTAGTTGGATGAGCCCGGCAAAGGCTAGGAGTATACCGCCGGCTATTACTGCTGTAAATATTCCGTTGGCCATAAAATAGCTGAAACCCACTTAAAACGTTTTTATGTTTTTTACATTTAAAAGCTTCACTATGGCGCTATAAGAGTCAGCGGCAAGCCGGGCGATTCTCAATGTTTTTAAATAATGGAGGTTTACTAAATACGCAAATGACAATCGCTGGTAAATTACTCTCTTTATTTATTCTAGTTTCACTTTCGGCAACTGTAGTTGGCCAATCTATATTTGCCTCTTCAGTTGCTTCGAGTGACCGTAGCCTTCCGCCTGTTATAACTAATTCTCCTGATGATTTAGTGCTTCAAGCTGTTGGCAACGAAGTGTTTTCTAAACTAACTCCGGCGCAGCTTGTTGAAGTTAAGGGGCTGTGCAAAGAGCCTGACAGTGCAAAGAAAATTGCCCAGAACATAGCTGGTCATCTTGACGAGGCCAACTTTGACTATTCATCTGCTTGCGTTCAAGTTCAAGATTGGCAGAGGCAAATTGACAACTCTCAAGATTACTGTGGCAAAACCGCAAAGGGCATCGCGTGCCCTGTTGACGAGGCGAAGCTACTTAGCGAGTGTAAAAACCGGTTGTTGGGCGAAAAGAAGTTCATAGGGTGGGAAGAGGATGACCAGATTTACTGTGGTGCCCAGTTTGAACGGTACAAGGGCGACATGGCGCGCTACTGTAAAGGCGGTTCGCCTACATACCACTTTACATATTGTCCATTAGCTTCCATTAACCCTGTAATTGAAGAGCAAGTAAAACAGCAGTGTCTTGCTAAGAGCTGTACGCCATATATTGACAAATGTGGGTTTACTTCGTGCGACTGTCGTGGAAATCCAAACTTAGTTATAATTGACTTGCAAGGCAAATGCCCTTCTGTTCCAGCGGACTGGAAGAGAATGTGCCAGCAGAACGGAGGCAAGCCAAGCGAAGAATACCGTGGCACGTGCACTATTCCAAAGTGCGACTTTGGCAATTTTGACCAATCAATATCAACACTTTGCCCAGCAATTGCTGTTCCTCCAAATTGGCAAGAAGAATGCAGGAAACGCGGAGGCGTCCCAATTCCAGATGATTCGCGTGGCTGCCCAACTGCGGAGTGCAGGATGCCTGGACAACAGTTTTGCCCGCCGCTACCATCAGCTTCGCAAGATGTGCTTGACAAAATGTGCAGTGACAAAGGATTACAATCTTCTTACGGCGTTGACCAAACTGGATGCAAATACTTCATGTGCGTTGAAAAAGGCAAGACGCAAGAGTCATCAGTTTCTTGTCCAGAGATCTCACAGTCGTGGTACACTGAATGCAAAAAAACTGGCGGCACTCCAGAAGTAAAATCAGACCCGTACCGTCCAGCATGTATGCAGTTCTACTGTACTTCGTCTTCTACTACTCAAACTAATTCCATTGGAAAGGCTTGTACAACGTCGACTGAAAATGCACAGCGTTCACGTGAATGTATTGCAAATGGCGGCAACATCTATTTCGATGATGGAGCTGGAAATTGCCCAATAGTAAAGTGCCACATACCTGATGCAAATGTTGTATGCCCGCCAGACGCATTTAATCCAGCAATGGAACAAGGGTGTAAGGCAAGTGGCGGTACAATTGCAGTTCAGTCCAGTGGTTCATGTTCATACCGCTTTTGCCAGATGGGTTCATCACTAAATACGGTGCCTTCGCCGGTTCAACCATTTAATTCCACCAGTTCGATCAATTGCCCAGCCCCACAGACGTGTCCAGACGGCGCACAAGCTGCTTATGCCTATTATGATGGCAAGTGTCCAGTTTACCAATGCCGAGAAAAAATATCTCCAGCGTGTTCCATTCCCGCTTGTCCAACTGGTCAATATGCTGAACCTACCTACGCAGCAGGAGCAACTGCGGCGTGCCCAACTTATGTGTGTAAGTCAACTTCATCAGTAGTTCCTACAACTTCAATCAATGAATATTGCCCCATTTCTGCACCTACTACGTGCACAAGTGACCAGACTTATTGGAGCGAGCCATATAGCTACACAACTCCAAGTGGCAAATCCCTAACGTGTTATAAGTCAAGCTGCGTTTCGCCAGCTTCATTGCCTACTTGCGCTTCTTCTTGCTCTACGTATAATTATGGAGGGGCATATCAAATTCAATCTTGTGCTTCTAATCAACGTTTAAAGACAAGTTACATGACTTATACTGAAAACAGTAAAGCTTGCAAGTGCGAAGGTGGAAAGTGGTGTGAAACTGACTATAGTACTTTGCCGGTTTGTGCGGTTGGCCCAGGATGCCAAGCGCCTACATGTGCAGCGGGTGAAACAGTTCAAACTTCTCCGCAGCCGTATTCCACTACAGTTAACGGCGTGCAATGTGCTTGTACTTCAAAATGGTGTAGTTCTCCAACTTCAACTACTCCTAGCCTAGGAACGCCTGGCGTTGGAGGCGCTTGTCCTTACATCGCGCCAGTCACTTGCAACAGTAACCAGATTTCAACAAGTAAACTCATACCCGGTTACCAAAACTGCTGGCAAACTGCTTGCGTAGATGCAACTTCACTTCCAGCTTGCACAACAACTTCATGCGGCTCTTCATATACCCAAACATGCACTGCCGGGCAAGTGCTAAGCACAAACTATTATTCAATGCAAGAAAATGGGGCGTCTTGCCGTTGCCAGTCACAATGGTGTGCAACTGACCCAGCCATCTGCGCAAGCGCCACGTGTCCAGCTAGCAACGGTCCAACTTCTTGTTCATCTGGGCAAACGCTTAGAACAACAACTTCTCCTTATTCCCCGCCAGGGTGCAGTAGTGGAAGCTCAGGTACGACGCAGCTTCAATGTTCGTCAACTTGGTGTGAAACAGATCCAGCGTTATGTGCGAGCCAATCATGTCCACCTTCAACAGCAACGTGTGGTACAGGTTACACTTCCCAATCAAGCGGAACATATACCTATTACGCGCCAGGATGTGGAGCTCCTACAACTGCAGGAATTCAATGCCCGCAGTATAGTTGCATCCAAACTGCAACTACTTCTGCTGTTAGGGTAACTGGGCTACAAGTAGCTGTGCCCCAACAAACTACAGAGGCTTATAACCCGGGCAGAATCGTTGAGCCTTATCCCGGTAGCCAAGTTGCTGATAGCCGCGGAGACTTTGGAGGTGCCAACAATATGTGCACTTCAAGCGGCGAAGTTGACCGAGACGCGTTTATTCGCATGTGCCTCGCATCTAGAAGAGGCAGCGATTTTGCAAAGTACACCCCAGAAGGAATTGACGATGTATGCAAGCGCGAAGTGTCCTCTAACAAAGCGCAGCTTGAAAAGTTCTGCGCAGGCCAAAAAGACCCATACTCGGAGTGCAAAGACGGGGCAACTAACGCTAAACGCGCGCTTGAAGAAGTTTACGCCCAGTGCAAGTCAATTGCCACCCGCGAAAAAGTAGTTGAGTTAATTGAAAAGAAAGCCGCAGCTGAATGTAATAAACTACAGTTAGGTAACAAAGAGGGGTATAAGACAATTGATGAGTTACTTGGAGGAACTAACCTGCCGCCAATTGAACAATCACGGCTAGAACTAGCTAGTGATAGTATAGTGCTTACAAGAGCCGAGCTTGCAAAACTAAAAGCCGACATTGCACGCGACGTGTTTTCACAAGTGATGTCGCAGTTTTCAACCTTGTTTGGACTAAATGCAGCTGAACAAGGCAGGCAAGCCGCGTTTAAGTTACAGCAAGTTGATAAACTCTCTGAGTCAGCAAAGACCATGCGAGAAATATGTGTAAAACTAGAAAGTGGAAGCGACCGCGATAAATGCGAAGCTTTTGCTACAAGCATTGAAAAAGACGCCACGGCGCTTAAAACAGAAGCCCAGGCTCAAAACATAGCTGCTGGCGGAATTGTCGAAACCCTAAAAGCTTTAATCGGATTAACAAGCGGTCAACCGCCAGTTACTCCGCAGTCGCCAGGAATTACAGTGGACTAGTCTAGTGTCTCTATAACTAAGTATAGTAGTTATTAGTTTAGTAGTTATAATTCGTCAAGAAGCGCAGTAATCGTCTTCGTCCTTCCAAGCACACCTATAACTTTGCCGCTTTTTTCATCAGTTACAAGCAACCGGCGAATTTCGCTTGACTTCATCTCATGCACTGCTTCAACTAAACTGGCGTTTTCTGAAATGGTTTTAAAGTGGCGGTTCATAATGTCGCTGACTTTTATTTTTTTAAACTCAGCTGCGCGTTTCTTCACCGCTTCACTTTTTTCCAGCTGTAAGTCAAATTGGCCAGCACGGTCAGTGCGAAACCGGTTCTGCGGTAAGTGACTACCGACGTGCAAGTAAAATGAGTTAAACCACTGGCCAGCGGTTAAAACACCGACCACTTTTTCATTTTCCATAACAACTAGCATGGTGACTTCTTTTTCTTGCATTACCTTACCCGCTTTTTCCAGCGTTTCATCCGCTTCTATTGAAACAAGTTGACGCGTAGTGATGTCGCCCACTGTTACTGTTTTTGCGGTTAACCCAACAACCATTTTTCACTTTCACTTAAATATTTCTTGGCGTTCGAGTAATAAATAACCTTTCGGCACGCCAGCGGCTTTTTTCCCCTTTTTCCCCATTAGGTATTTAAGTGATTAGGTCATTAAGGTGTATATGTCTCGGGCTATTTCAATATTGGTGCTTTTGCTTCTTTCGTTTACAGTAGTAGCGCAAACTGCTGTTACCGCCCAATCTGCTGTTACCGCCCAATCTTCTGTTTCCCTTTTACCATCATTTGACACAAATGTAGGTGACTTAGTAATTCAGGCGATTAACCAACAAGTTTTTTCCAAATTAACCCATGCGGAGATTGAGGAGCTATCCGGACTTTGCAAGCAAGAAAATGGACCTGAGAAAATGGCCGTGCGGGCAAGTGAATTGCTTGATAGATTTAACTTTGACTACAATTCAGTTTGCCTTCCGCTTCAAGATACATTAGCGCAAACCGATGCATCTGACTTGTATTGTGACGGTCTTAACAATAGCATTCAATGTCCTATTGACGAAGAAAAACTTGTTGCCGCATGTAAGAATCGGATTCAAGAGGAAAAGAAGTTCAGCGACTGGGAAGAAGATGATGTTATTTCCTGTCAAGTTGAGTTTCAACGCGAAAAAACTCTCCTAAACCGCTACTGCGCTGGCGAAGTGGATAAATCGCAGTTTTGTCCAAAGCGGCCAATTGTGCCAGAAGTTGAAGCGCAGGTAACGCAAAGTTGTATTGACAAAGGCGGAATTCCATACGTTGATCCTTGTGGGTTCACTTCATGTGACAACCTTAATCCGCGGCCGCTTATTGTAGACCCTGATTTTTGTCCACCATTGAAGCCAGGTTGGAAATACGCGTGTGAATCAGCTGGTGGTGTGCCAAGCGAAGAGTACCGTGGCAAGTGCCAAATTCCACATTGTAAATTTAAAGACGTTGCGCCTTCTTCAATTTGCCCTGCAATTGCAATTCCTCCCGGATGGGAAAGTACATGCAGGCAACGTGGGGGAATTCCAATTAAAACAACTGCATCTGGCTGTTTAACCGCAACGTGCAGAATACCAGGCGGCGACAAAAGTTGTTTGTCATTTGCAAGCAAGTCATCCGACGCGCTTCAACATCAATGTGATCAGTCAGATAAAACTGCAGCTTTTAAGTTAAGCGAAGACGGGTGCAAGGAATTTTACTGCAAGAAAGGAGGCGAGCTAGACTTAGCGGCTTCCACTACTTCGTCATGTCCAGAAATATCCCTGAGCCTATATGACGAGTGCCGCAAATCTGGCGGAATTCCAGAAGCTAGGTCAGACGCATCTGCACGGGGTTGCCTACAATTTTATTGCATTAAGAAAAGTCAGGAAACTTGTACTTCAAAAACTCAAAATGAACAACGTTCCCGTGAGTGCATTGCAAACGGCGGAAGCGTTTATTACACAACTGGATTACATGATTGTCCAATTGTAAATTGCCTTTCTAGCTCCGAAGATTCAGGCCAGTGCTCTGCTGACCCATTCACGTCAGAGCTTGAAGCTAATTGTAAATCGCAGGGTGGCACGGTTAGCTTACAACACGCAGATAAATCCTGTGTTTACCGCGTTTGCCAAACTAAAGCCACTTCAACTTCCGAGTGTAAGCAACCGCAAACTTGCCTAGATGGAACCCTTGCAGTATACGCTTACAATGATGGTAAGTGCCCAGTTTACCAATGCAAGGAAAAATCATCCGCCAATTGCGCTGCTATTCCAGCTTGTCCGCCTGACCAACATGCCGAAGCAGTTTTTGCTTCAAATTCATCTGCATGTCCAACTTACGTTTGCGCTTCAAATTCCGTATCTTCCAATACAACTTCGACATCTTCCAATGTAACTGTAACAACAGTGGCTGAGTACTGCCCCTTGGAACCAGCATTGAATTGCAAGAGTGGAGAAGCTTATGTTGCAGATCCGTATCAATACGCAACACCATCTGGCAAAAGCTTAACTTGCCATAAGTCAAACTGTGTACCTGCAACTTCTCTTCCGGATTGCCAGTCTTCGTGTTCGAGCTTTAATGTATACAACCCAACTTGTACGGTTTATCAACGTTTACGGACAAATTATGCCTCTTTTGATGAAAGCGGTAAAAATTGTAAATGCATAATGTCAAAAGTATGTGAAGTAGATTCATCAACTTTGTCTGCATGCGTTGCGAGCCCATTGTGCCCAACTATAACCTGTAACAGCAACCAAATTCGCAAAGTTTATCCTGGTTTAACTGTTGAAAAAGAGCCAGATGGTACAAGCTGTGCCTGCACACACGCATCGTGTGAAGTGAACCCATCGTCTTATCCCGCTTGCCCAGTTCCTTCATGCCCACAAGTTAGCAGCTGTGCTTCTGGCCAAACACTCCAAACTTCTGCGCCTTACACCCTTACTGTAAACGGGGCACAGTGCTCTTGCACTTCGAAGTACTGCTCATCCAATGGCGGTGTAGATAGTGGAAATAATACTTCAACTAGTGGAAGCAATGCTTCAACTCAATCTTCGTGTCCTACTGTTTCAATGATTTCATGTTCCAGTAGCCAAATTAGTTCTTCAGAGTTAATTCCAGGTTATGCGAGTTGTTATAGGCAAATTTGTGTTGATGTTGGTGGAGTAATATCTGCTGCTTGTTCAACCTGCGAAGGAATGCATGAAACAAGTTGTCCAGCTGGCCAAACTTTAAAGTCAACTGACTGGTCAAAACAGGAAAATGGCAATGCATGCAAATGCCAGACTAGCTGGTGCCAAAGCACACCAGTTGCAAATGCCTCTGCCGCTGCAATAAACCGCGTGTCAAGCGTATCTGGCTATTTAGTTTCTGATTTAGTTTCCGGAGCTTCGGATGACCCAAATAATTTTGACTTCTGTAATGGCAAAGCAGTGAACCCAGATACTTTTGTCCAACGTTGCCTTGCAGGAAGAAGGGGTCGCAGTTTGTCGCTGGAGTCTACTAAAAGCGTTGACCTGCTATGCAACGGGGAAGCTAAGTCCAATTTACGAGAGTTTCAAAAGTACTGTACCAATGGAACATTAGTTTCTGAATGTCACTCTGCCAACGCGGCAATTAAGCAGAAATTCAAATCAGCTTATACTGCGTGCAAAGAAGTATTTACGAGGGAAAAAGTTATTGAACTACTTAAGAAAAGCGCCGGTGTACGTTGCGCCTTGCTAAATGGGCAGAAATTCGAAAAGTTAAAAGGTATTGACCAACTTATGAGGTCAAATGAATTTGAACCAGTTGACGCAGTAAAAATAGGCCTCGCGCTTAAATTAGTCATATTAACCCAAGACGAACTTGAAATAGCAAAGCAAAACAGCCGCAGGGACGTGGTAACGCAATTCACCAATGATTTAGTCCAGTTCCTTGGGCTACGCGCAGTTGAAATTGGCCAAATTGCCGAGCATAAGTTAAGCCGAGCTCGAGATTTAGACCAAAGCGCAGCAGACATGCGTGAAATATGTGCAAAGCTCGACGCAAGCGAAACCGAGTCAAAAATACTGTGTGAAGAAGCAGCCCCTGAAATTGAACTACAAGCGGAGGAACTAAGAAAAGAAGCTGAACAACAAAAAGCAACCGCAGCAGGCATTACGGGCGTGTTGCAGAACCTCTTGAAATAAACAACCTTGCAGTAAAAATGCCCCTGCAACTTCTTGCCATTCAAGAAGCGTCTTACATTGTGTTTTTAAATTCTACTTGTTTTTAGTTTCTTATTACTAGTGGTGATGTTTTATGGCTAAGAAACGAGTTGCAATTAATGGATTCGGCAGAATCGGTAGGCTATTCTTCCGCGCTGCAATGCAAGACGAAACTTTCAACAAGAACTTCGAAATAGTCGCTGTTAATGACTTAACAGACGCAGCCACGTTGGCGTATTTGCTTAAATACGATTCAGTTCACCGCAAATTTGATGCAAGTGTCTCTGCAAGCGAAACCACGCTTTCAGTTAAAGGCAAAGAAATAACCGTAACAAGCCAAAAAGAAGTGTTGAAACTACCTTGGAAACAATTTGATATTGATTATGTAGTTGAGTCAACTGGTCGGAACACTGACCGCAACGCAGCTTCACAACATTTAACCGCAGGCGCAGAAAAAGTAATTATAAGTGGACCGTCGAAAAACGCAGACGCTACGCTGATCCCTGGAGCTAACCTAGAAGTCTACGACTCTGCAAAACACAATGTAGTTTCAATGGCGTCTTGCACAACGAACAGCATCGCACCTTTACTTCGTCTTCTATTGGATCAATTCGGCATAGAAAAAGGGTTCCTCACAACTGTACACGCTTATACCAACGACCAGCGCTTGCAAGATCTTCCAAACGATCGCTTGCGGCGAAGTAGGGCGGCGCCGCTTTCAATAATTCCAACCACTACCGGCGCAGCAACTGCAATTGGCCAAGTCATCCCAGAACTAAAAGGCAAAATGGACGGCGTAGCGATGCGCGTTCCAGTGGCGTGCGGTTCAATTAGTGACCTTTCTTTAATATTGGGAAAAGGAACAAACCGGGACGAAGTTAATTCGCTGATTAAAAAGGCCAGCGAAGGTAAGCTCAAAGGGATTTTGGGCTACACTGAAGAAGAGTTAGTTTCAGCTGATATAATTGGCGACGAACGAACAGGAATCGTTGACGGTTCGCTTACAAGCGTCTTAAATGGCAAGGGCGACTTCCTCAAGGTTTATTCTTGGTACGACAACGAATGGGCGTACTCCGTAAAGCTCGTTGACCTCCTGAAATACATCTCTAAAAAGTGATTCTCCAAATGTTTGAAAATATTGCAACTCTTGACGACGTTGAAGTAAAGGGCAAAACCCTGCTTGTCCGTATTGACATTAACAGCGGCATTGGCGAAGATGGAAAGATACAAAACAATCCCCGCTTCGCTGCAAGCGGCGTGACAATAAAAGAACTTTCCAGCAAAGGTGCGAAAGTTGTCCTACTTGCACACCAAGGCAGAGCCGGAAACGACGAGTTTCGCTCGCTGAAAGAACACGCTGAAATACTTTCACAAGAAACTGGCGTCGAAGTTCGGTTCGTGCGTGACGTGATTGGCCCAGTTGCACTTGAGCGGATAAAGGAAATGCAAGATGGGGACGTGATTCTGCTTGAAAACGTGCGTTTCCTAGCAGAAGAAAACCTTGAAGCAGGTGCAAAATCGGCGGGCAAATCTGTTTACGTCCAGAAACTTGCAGCTTGCGCTGACTTATATGTAAACGACGCGTTTTCAGTTTGCCACCGTTCACAAGCTAGCATCGTGGGGTTTCCTGCTTTGTTACCTTCAGTTATGGGTAGGAACTTACAGTTAGAGTTAACCGCCCTAGATAAGCTATTGCAACATGAAAACGGCGCTGTTTTTCTACTCGGCGGCGTCAAGCTCAAAGAAGTGCTCGGCATCATCCGTTCAATGTGCAAAAACGGCAAAGCTTCAAAAATCCTACTCGCAGGAATGCCGGCTTTTCTGTTCCTCAAGGCAAAAGGAATTAACCTCGGCGAAAAAACAGAAGGCGAACTCCAAACTGCAGGCGGCGAAGAATTCCTCCAAATGGCAAAAGAGCTGTGGAAAAGCTACTTCGAAATAATCGCAACGCCTGTAGACGTCGCTGTTGATGCCGAAGGGAAAAGGAAGGAATACAGCGTGCTGGACTTACCAGTTAACTCCACAATTCAGGATATCGGATCAAAAACTGCAAAAAATTATGCCGAAATTGTAAAAAAAGCACAAACGGTTTTCGCCAAAGGAGTCCCAGGCGAGTTTGAAAAACACGACTTCGCACTCGGCACAAAAGAGATCTGCAAAGCGCTAACCGAAACAAAAGCATTCACAGTTCTTGGCGGCGGGTCGCTTTCAACTGCTTTCGAAACGTTCAATTTTGACAAAACCAAAATTTCCCACGTAAGCTTATCCGGCGGCGCGCTACTTGAGGCTCTAAGTGGAAAAAAACTCCCAGGCGTGGAAGCGCTGCGACAACCCCAAACCTCTAAATATGTAACTACTGGATAATCCTAACTTTTATATACTTGAGGCATCTATTATATATGTGGGGAGTGTTCAAAGTTGATGGAAACTATTAAGGCTACTATTATCACCTGCAGCAACTGTGGGTTTAACCAATTCTTTGACGTTACTCGTAAGTTTAAAGTGTGCCCCAGTTGCACACACGTAATTGTAATGCGCACCGCTTCTGGCACTGAACTAGCTGATATTAAGAATAACATGAAAGCAGTTGGCATAATTGGAAACGACTTGGCCTACAGCGACTACCGCACTTATTCGTTGACAGTTGAGGAGATTCGCGAGTTGAAAAAAGTCGCGCGCGAGAAGAAAAAAGCCATTGCTGCCAAAGCGTATAAGATTCACAAAGGCAAAAAACCAATGAGACTACTTTCTTAATCATCTGTGAATTTTTTTCTCCCATTCTAAAGGTGTTAAACTCGAATTGGAATTTTCCCAAACTAAACTGCTTTATCTAGAAGACGGCTCAAAAGTCGACGCAAAGGCAATTGTACTAAGCGCCGGTGAAATCAACGGGAAAACTTCCATTGTTTTAGACCAAACTATTTTCTATGCTCAAGGTGGAGGCCAGCCGTTTGACACTGGACGAATTGAAAACAGCAACGGAGTTTTCAAAGTTGAAGAAGTGCGTAAAAAAGACGGCGTTGTGAACCACGTTGGAATTTTTGAAAGCGGCAAATTTGAAATAGGTGGCGAAGTGAAATTATTCGTTGACAGCGAACGCAGGGCTTTGAACAGTAAATTGCACTCTGCTGGCCACGTAATTGATGCAGCTGTGCGGAATATTGGATTGAAACTTATTCCAGGTAAAGGGTACCATTTTCCAGATGGGCCGTACGTCGAATATGAGGGTGAGATCCCGCTGGAAAATCGCGAGGAAATAAGGGCAAAGCTAGAAGTTGAAGTTAACCGCTTGATCAGTAGCGATTCTGAAGTGAAGGTTCAAACCGTTGGATATAGGACGGTTGAAGCGTTGTGCGATTTTGTTCCAAGCTATTTATCTCCAGCTGACAATTCAATCCGCATAGTTACGGTTGCAGGTGAGTTCGGCTGCCCGTGTGGTGGGACGCACGTGAAAAACATCAGCGAAATTGGCAGCGTCAAAATTCCAAAGATCTCAGCGAAAAGCGGAAAAACGAGAGTAAGTTATTTACTAGGTTAGCTTTTCGCATATTCTTTCAGTAATTTGTCCAGCTTTTTCAAAAGATGCTTTCTCCAATTGCGCTTCAACTGTGTTTTGATTAGCGCAATTATTTCTGCGTCGCTTTTTGATAGTTGTTTTTTTTCTAGTGCCGTAACTTTTGTCAATATATCTAAGTCCTCCCAAGTTGAGAGAACATATTTGCGTTGTAGCCTAGCGTTGCGCCGTTCAATAGATTTTGATCTGGCATTGAATTTCTTTTTGCTTAATTTAAGTATGCCAAATAAATCTTGGGCGGTTATGTATTTGAGTTTATTTTGCATTGAAATTCACTTTTTCCTATAGTTGAATATTTTATCGTACGCAGGGTGATCGATTAAATCCAGCACAATGCAAAGCACTTCGATTTTGTCGCCTTTTATTGTGTAAACCAGGCGCCAGTAGTTGAATAAGTTCATTTTCCACAAATTGTTAATTTCGTATTTTAAGAGATATTTCTGTGGAAATAGTTTTTTTGGAACTTGTATACCCGAGTCAGCTGCTATTTTGATTCTCTCAATTTTTTCATCAATTGATTTTAGTATTTTTTGGTTTTCTGAATTAGCTATTCCTTTTTCTGCTTCTTGCTTTGCTGTTTTTAGCAAGCTTTGGTATTCTGCTTCGGCTTCTTGGGAAAAGATGACGCGGATAATGAGGCTCAATGTTCAACACATTTGCGAATTGTCTTTTCTAATTTTTTACTCGGGTTGTAAATCCACACTACTCCTTTTTCTCCAATGTAGATTTTTCCACTGTCTTCTAGATAATGAAGTACTAGGTTAAGTGTTTGGTGCATTATTTTTCCACCTAATGTGCGTTTTATCGCTTCGCGCGACATTGCTTGCTGTGCATTTATCAGTAGTTCTTCCACTTGCAGAACGGTTTTAAGAGTTGGAAAGTGAAGTACTTCCTGCTGTAGTAGTTTAGATGCGTAATTTTTAGTCATATATAAGTTTATATATTGATACATTTATAATGCTTCTCCTTTAGCACTCTAGGCACATGAATGCCCTTCCGCCAGCGCAATTGATGCATATTGCATCTTCGCTTTCGCCTGCGCTTCTTCCACACGCTATGCACATTTCCATTTTTTCTCCCCACCTTCTTTTTTTCTAAATTTTTATCCAAGTATTGCTGCATTTTCCTTCGTTGGATAAATGTAAACCTTGCCGCCTTTTGGTACATCTTGGTTTATAGCTACGGAGACGTATTTGCCGTACTTCCCGTTGCCCATCCATGCACTTCCCACGTAGTTGCCGTTCATTTTTACGCTGAAATGCGGCTTGTGTTTTTCCCTTTGTTCACTTTCTTCTACTGTTCCAAAAAAACTTCTTTCCATTTCTTCGCTCATAAATTTACTCGCCTCCTTCATTCTAAAATCCAACTAGTGCGTCTGCACTTACAATTATGTTTTCGCCTAGTTTGGAAATGTAAAACGGCGTGCCGCGCACGCGGTCCATTGCTTTTTCAATTTCTCTGTATGTTAGCTTCGTTACGTCGAATTTCATCTTAATCTCCCTCCTCTATATTTTCCGGGTTGACGCTTTTGGCGTCTTACCGTATTTTTGTTGCCGAGCTGAGCCCTTAGCGGATAAACCGCAAATCGAGGCTCAAGCACAAAGGCACAAAAATCTTTTACTAACCTCTTCCAAGCTGGCGCTATATAAAGAAAGTGAAGCACACGTGCCTGCCGGTGAACGTGAAATCGCCTCTAGAAATCAGCGGCAAGAAGAGTTGCCGGTGAATTGGGTTTTGTTATGGTGGTGGTAGAAAGGTTTTAAAAACTGGGGGGGGGGTAACAGATACGGTGAGTTTTTTTAAATGGCTGTAAAATCTTCTAATTTATTTGCGTTTGTGCTTCTAGTTCTTGTTGGTGCGGGGGTTGTATTTCTTGGGCCATCGTTAGTTGGTTATGTTCCACTTGGTTCATCTGGAAACTTTGTTGCCGCTAATTATACTTATCTTTATCCTGTGTCGGTTGACAATTCTGGTGCAGCTGGTGGCCCTCAAAATGCAGTTAGTAATGATAATCCCGATATAGCTTTGCTCGGAATGACTACTACTGGTTCGCATTTATTCACTTGTCCTAACTCATATGGCACTGCTAGTTTTACTGGACCGTGGTGGAATTCCACTACTGGTTTAACTTTTTGTCAATTCGATCTTGCACATAAAGTCACGGGCTGGCTTCAAACTTCCTTTAGGTATGTGAATGATACCGGCGCAGTGTTTAGTTCTCCAAGTGACATAACCGCGGTTCAAGTTAATGCTTCAGCTAATATTGATGCCTGTCCGGGTTTAACGAGCGGAGATTGTAGCTTGCCTATTAAGTATCAAATTTTTGCGTCTACTAAATGCACTGGAAGTTCTTCAACTATGAGTTGGAAATCTCTAGGCGAATGCACGCTTGCAAGTAGTGGAAGTAGCGTAACGTGTACCAAGACATTGGAAAGAACTAGGTGTCCGGGTGGGAAGTGGGATGTAGGGAATATCGTTGTTGGCCGTTCATTTTATGGTCGAGATGCGCCGGATGTACGGATTGAGTGGATTAGAGCACGCCGTGCTGGTTAAAAAAAGCAAAGGTTGCCGGTGAAGGTTGTTTTTATTGAGTCTAATGCTGGCGAGTTATAGTAATTAGGTGGCAGCCATGGCTCGATTCTAGATACTTTTTGTAAGTTGATTGTACGCTAAATGACCGGCCTAGTTGTTTTTGTAACTCGGGTATATTGGTATGGCTTGGTGCGTCAACAAATGCTCTTCCACCCCTGTGCAAGAGTTTAGCTACTTTTAAAAGAGTCTCCTGAGGCTGTTTTGAATATAGTGTTCCGCCAATAGAAGAAACAATTATGTGAAATTTTCCTAGTTTTTTCGAGTCATGTGTTTCAATTGCGCCTACGTGGTGGGTTAACCTATGCTTAAACCGCCGGAACGCAAGATAATCTAGCCAATCTTTCAATTGTTTAGGCGTTTGAGGCGGCTGATCTTGAGGCGTATTTTTTCCTTTTGGTAGAATTTGTTCAGGCGACAAAGTATGTAAGTCGACGACATTAGTACCTTCTGGCGCTAAATGATCGAAGTACGTCATAAAGTAAAACGGATGTCCTGGTCCAATGTCGAGCCATCTTACCCTGCGTTTTTCTAGCTTTGCCTTTCCAATTTTTTCCGCGACAAATCTTTTAAAATCTGGAAAATCAGTGCGCATCTGTCTTTCGTAGTGAGTGCCTAGCACTAAGTACTGCGTTCCTTTTCTAGCTTTTTCCAAGTCAAGTGCAAGTTGCTGACGCACAGGCTGTTCAATTCCTTCTTTTGGCCAGTGCCTTCCTTGTAAAGCTGGAATCACTCCGCGCTTTCGCTGTTGGGCTTTAATTTCTTCTAGCCTTTTTTCAACTTCTGGCGTTGGCATTGATAAGTTAGATGCTGTTTGAGTTATAAAACGTTTTTTCTTTCTTTAGCGCATTATTAGTTCCATTGGAAGTTCGTTGTGTTTTGAGTGTGAGGCGTTGAGTTTCTCTATTCCGATGATGTTGCCGTGCTTATCCTTCTTTAGAATTAGTTCTTCTCCTGTTTCTTCGCAAATTACTTCTTTTTTTGGGTCGTCAAACCAAATGTCCAGCGTGTTAGATTCTTTGTCAAATATAATTTTTATTTTTTCCATGCGCTAAAGAATCACAACTTTTGCTTGTGCGAGTGCCTTTTGTGGCGTTTTTGATTCAATGGCGTTTATTTTTTTGCTTATTTTGCCATATTCGTCCAAATCGTAGTATTCTTCGCTGCATTCCGGGCATACAAAAACCGTGACATCTGAAAGTAGGTACTTTCCGTTGAATAGCCTGTTTGCTGGCGAGACTTTTTTAGTGTATTTTTCGCATTTAAAGCATTTTGGGGTTGTTTTCATTTCGCTTCACCTTGTTGAATTGCTTGATTTGCCACTCGCTTGATTCATAAATTGTAATTACCCGAAACTCTTCAGATTTTTCAACCATCACTAATGTATAGTAAGTGCTTTTGTAGTTATAAATACACAGCGTGGCGCCGGAAATTGGGTCTTGAATACGGACTCCGTTCTTAATTATTTTGGGCAGTATTTTGGGAGGAATCTTCCGTTCCAATAGCCGTTCATTAGCGTGGCTTGTTAAAAAAATTTGCTTGCCGTTCATACTAATAAGCGAGCAAAGTCGGGTTTATAAAAAAGACGGCGTTTAAAGTGGACAAATGGAAAAATCAGCGTGTGGTTTTTTTCTGTTTTGACTCTTTTTTTGTCGTATGAAGTGAAAGGCGGATTTTTAGCTTTTCGCGTATTTCTTTTCCATTTCTTGTAGTTTTTTATCGAGTTTTTTTTCTGATTCGAGCCGTTCCATTCCATATTCTTTCATGTCAACGAAGTTCATGAACTTTCCAAATGCAGGGTGAACGCGGTTTATTTCGGTGTACATTCCCTGTGCGATTTTGCGGTAGTCTGAGTGGCCTTGCTGCATGCTGCGTAGTTCGCAGAAGTGAAACGCTTCGCGGAGGTTAAGCGTGAAGTACCACCTGATCCTATACGCAAACGGGACAACGTACTGCGCTTGGCCGGGCATTTTTTCATTTATTTGCTCCCAAGTTTGTTTTGCAAGTTGCATGACGTCAGTGTAATCCGCTTCGTAGCCAGATTCAATTATTTCCTTCGGCAGCGTGTAGCCGTGCCTGCAGTTAAGCAACTGTCGCGTTTGTGTTAACACGCGGTGCCGTTGTAAGTCGCGGTAAGCGCCGAAATTTGCCAGAAGGTCGAAAGTATAGCTTGTGTTTTCAAACGCCCTTCCTGGTTTCTGTCTGCGGTTTTGCCGTTGGCCAACATAAGCCGCGATTATTTTTTCCCGCTCTTCTCTCGGCATAGCTGCGGCTTTTTTCAACAATTCTTGCAAAGGCTGGCTTGAGTACTGGTAAAGTATGTATGCAATGATTTTTTTCTCAGCATCAGCGTCGTAGCTGGTTAGTTCAATTTTGTCGCCAGCGTCGTTGCAATGATCCAAGCTCCTGCCAATAGCTTGCATGTTGTGTTCAATAGTGGAAATGTAGCCCTGCATTTCGGCTCCGTATTTTTCGCCTGCACGTTTTACAAACGAAGGAATCACTTTTCCAAGTTCACTGTGCATCATTGACCCAATGTCGCGTAGTTCTTGTAAGTCGCTTGCGTACATTCTTGTAATTAAGTATTCAAAGGCTCTGCCGTTTCCCATTGCGCCCATATTGGTAAGCGTGGAGGTTGGCAGTAATCCGCGTAGGATATCGGCTGTTTTTGCACGTGTTGCTGCTTTGTAAGCGCGTTCAGTTGCGTCGCCTTGCGGGTTTCGTTCCATTACCCACTCGCTGATTTTTGGAATGAGTTTAGCGTAGGTTTCAAAAAGTTTATCACATGTTGCAACGTAGGCGTCAGCGTAGTTGCTTTGCATTATTGTTGGCTCTCGGTAGTAAAGCCACTTGCCATCGCGCTGCTGGTCGAAGTAAACATAACGCGTTGATTTTTCTAGCGGGGAGAGTCCAATTCGGCGGTCTTGGATGAACTTAGTTGCTATGTTGGACAAGTCTTCAATTGCGATGTGTGCCGATGCAAGTTCAGCAACGCTGTCGTCGCCGTATCCTACTAACACGCGGTCGTAAAATTCTTCAGCTTTTTTAATCGCGACGCTCTGCTCAACTCCGCGAACCTCCGCGTGTCCAACTATTTCTTTGAAACCAGTCTCTGGCTGTAAAATAAACTCATCTAGCAAAACGCGGCGGAGGCTTTTTGTTGTGCGGCTATAGCGGGAGAATAGTGCGCCTTTTACAACTTCTGGCAAGTTTACGAGGACAAAGATTGGCTTGTCTAGGTTAGTCATAAACGGTGCAAGCATTTTTTTCTCCGATTCGGTGAATTCTTCCATAGCTACACTTGGCTAGCGTGCATTTAAAAATGTTGGTTGATTTGTAACTTACATGAAAAAACTTTTGGCGGTTTTCGCATTTTTCCTATGTTTCTCCTTGCTTGTTTCAGCTGTGCCTATAAGTAGTTATGGCGGTTCGGCTACTGTTGTTGCTGGTTTAGTTAGCCGTGCAAAGGTGTTGCCGGTTGGCGGTGGAAGCGCTGACGAAATTGCAACTGCTTCAATAGTCTCAACGTTTAAACAATCGGGCTTGGATCGCTTTATGGAGTTGTGTGGTGATACAAACCGCCTTCGTGCAAGGGTAAAAGCTCGCGTTAACGCACTTAACTCTCAACTATGCAACGGTGCCAAGTCTATTCTTGACGACTGCGTTTACACAAATTCAATTTGTGACCAGCTAAAGCAAACTGGGTGCAGTAGTTCAGTGTCAAGCAGCGCGATGTTAAGCAGCTGTATTGACCGGTCAAATAGCCAAGGCAGCGAAACGCTTTCTAGTTTGCCGACTCTTGAAACTGCTGTTGCTGGCAGGTGTCAACAAGCTTGTTCTGAAGGGGTTTCTGTAAACGGCGCTTTGCTTTCGCAATCGAGTCGCGATAAGTGCAGCGCAAGTGGGTTTGACTGCCGCAATGTTGGCGGCGTGGCAACTTGTGCGTTGCATTCAGAAAGCGGGGTAAATGGGCCCATAACAATCGGAGGGCAAGTTCAGCCAGGTGATTCAGCTAACCAGCAACAAGATAATCAGCAGCAGGATCAGAGCAGAATGCCTGGCGAAGAAAATATTACGATTAACCGCCAGCAGAATCAACCTAATCTTGATAATAGCACTTCGCCAGATTTAGGGCTTGGTGGTCAGCCGCCTTTGCAAGATAATTCTAGTTCAAACCTCGGCAATTGTCCTTCGCCTGGTTCAGCTTCTTGCGATGCAACTCACACACTTAGGGTAAGCACAGATGCAAACGGCTGCACTGTAAATCAATGCGTTGCAGTTACTGCTCCTCCGCTGGGGCAAGCTTCATGTACTGATTCAGACAATGGCCAAAACTCAACAGTTCAAGGCAATACCGTTTCAATTTCTTCAGCAGGCGCAGTCACCACAAGTCAAGACGCCTGTGCATCAACTACTTCGCTTACAGAACGCTATTGCCAAGGCACGCTTGCAAAAAGCGTAGTTATAACGTGTACAAACGGGTGTTCAAACGGCATATGCGTTGCTTCTTCTTCATCTGCACCAAAATCGTCTACTAGCCCGCCATTAACTTATCTATGCGTCGACAGCGACGGAGGTTCAACAATTGGAACCGCTGGAACAGTTACAGTTACGCCGTCAAGCGGAACTCCTGTGACTACTTCGGATGTTTGTGTTAGTGCGACAACCTTAGCTGAACGCACTTGCGCTAGCGGATCTGCCGCGATTGTTACAAGCACACAGATACCTTGTCAAAACGACTGTTTGAATGGCGCTTGCGCTGCTGCTTCTTCATCTTCGTGCATTACTACTTGTAGCCCAACATGCGGAAGTGGATTCACATGCACGGCTGGTGCAGTAGGCACCAACGGTTGTGCGGCTTATTCCTGCGTTGCTAATTCACCTGCCCCTGCTCCAAAAGTTACTTATACTTGCGTTGATTCAGACTTCGGTCAAATTAGTACGACTGCGGGTACAGTTACAATTACTTCGTCAAGCGGAACCCCTGCCCCCGCGATTCATTCAGATGCATGTTCAGGCGCTTCAGCCGTAACTGAATATTACTGTATTTCTACAGCTGCTTCAACCGCGGCTTCAGCCACTTTATCTTGTACAATTGGAAAAACTTGCATGGCAGGCGCATGCACAGCTACATCTTCTCCAGCAACTGGAAAATTAATTGCGCCGTTCACAGTTGAGATAATCGCTGTTCCTTCAGTGCTAGATGCGTTTACAGTTTCACAAGACACTACCGATGATTCACAAGCTCCAGTTGACCAAGCGACGTGTGTTGACAACTGCAAAGGCTTGCTACGCGCAGAAGTTTGCGGCAGCTTTTCAACCGATCACATAGCGCAAGAGTGCAGGCGCGAAGTAACTGCAAACGCAGGCTTAATTAAAAAGTTCTGCGCCAAAGGCGAAGGAGATGCTGCGTTTAACGAATGTTCGCAGTACGTTGAGTCAACTTGCGGGCTTGCACAACCTGGGTTTGAAAAATGTAATGCAATGCTCCAAGATAAAGATGCAGTTGTAGACTTACTAGTTCAAAATATCGAGTCTAAATGCGAAGCAAGGCGCCAAGGTTTAGATGAAGAAAATAACTTCGACTGGGCTGGTAGATTG
>OBEQ011805302.1_pt1 | contig 20885 bp, 14 predicted proteins | sample 1670901 | NCBI WGS metagenome assembly OBEQ01 (sample SAMEA104232315, study PRJEB22302) | groundwater metagenome | biome: forest; feature: aquifer; material: groundwater | place: USA | collected 2011-08-07 | depth 5.4 m
CAGAGGCGGGTCTGCCTCCGGCAGAGATTCCAAGTCCCCGAGCAGAAACGTGAATAGACCCTTCAACTGAAGTAGGGGCGACCCGCCGGGTCGCCCCTACTCATTTCGCGTTCACGGTCAAAATCTTTCCTTCCGTGTGCGCATTGGATTGGGGGTTGTAGAACTCGTAGACGCGGGCGGGCGGAACGCGGAATTCTCCCGGCGTAATCGCCTGCACGAGAAATTCGTATTCGTACACGCCCGGCTCAAGACGTTCCGAAAAGAGGAACACGCGGTCGTCGCGGAGCTCGATGTGTTTCCACACGTTCTCCCACCACCAGCCGTTCTCCCAATCGCTCAAACATCGTTGCTCCCCCCGCCACGTCGGCGCGCATTGTTTGGTTTCTCCGGCAATATTTTGCGGACTTGTCTTGAGTTGAACATCAATCGCTTCGAGCCCCGCCGGCAGATGGGATTCCAACGCAACATACGTGTGCGTTTTTGGCACGAGAAGCTTCAAGCGCACACGCACCGTATCGCCTTGAAGAACGGCTGTCAGCGGATGCTCGCGCTTTGTATCCTTCAATGCGTAGATGTCGGAGATGAGCGAGAACCCGTTTTCGAACGGCGCGATGTCCTGAATCGCTCGATATGTTTTCAATGTCACATCATAAAAGTATCGGTGATCCGATTCCTTCTCAAGCCCAACCTGAACCTTTGGCCCGCGCTTCAGCACTTCCGACATTGGGATGAGTTTTGATTGTGACGCGGACAGGGAGCCGAGCGGGTATTTGAGATATCCCATGCTCTGATTCTGCAAAAACACTTCCACATTCGTGGCATCGCCCGTGATCGGATGTGCAGTCGCGTACTCCGCGAGCGCGAGGAATGACATTGCTGTGCTTTGCGTGGATTCCCAATACCCATCGCGTTTTTTCTCCATGAGGGATCGAACGAGCGGTTCGATATCGCGGTTTTTCGGATCAAGTCGGAGAAGTGCCTGAAGATAAATCGCCGCGGAGCGCGTATCCGAACTCCAATAGGATTCATATCCGGCATCTTCTTTGAAAGAAATATGCGTCGGATCGCGTCGTTCGATTTTCTGCGCCACTTCGCCAAGAAGCGTGTTCACGCGCGATGAGGATGTGATTTTATCGACATTCCCCAACGTTATCGCAAGGAATGATTTGCCAAAACCGCTCAAAAGAGAACGTTTCTCATAGAGTGACGCGGCGTACCCGGCAAGGTCGCGCGGGTCGCGCTCGGAAAGCGTGTAAAGCGTCTGTGCGCGTTCATTCGCGGAGAGTTGTTCATACTCTTTGCTCTCGATGGAGCGCGAGAGCGACTCGCGAAGATATCGATCCGCGCGGTCGAGCGCCAACGGATCAACCGTGAATCCAACCTTTGCCGCGCGCGTGAGACCCCAGAACACGTATGCGGAATAGTGCGGCGTGCTCTGTTCGCTCTCCGACCACAATCCCCAACCGCCGTCCGATTTTTGCATGGCAACGAGCCGCTTTAGACCTTCCTCAATCTTCGCCTTTGCTTTTCCCATGAGCGCATCGTCCGGCTTTGTAATTTTGCGCGTGACAAGCTCGCTATAAGCGAGGCTCGCGAGGATAGCGCTTGTTGTCTGTTCCGAGCAGCCGTATTCGAAATCCACGAGGTATCCAAGCCCGTCGGAGAGCCCGTTCCCCACATTCGGGGTGACCGAGACGTTCAGATGTCCGACATCTTTCAAGATGTCTTCCGGCGTTTCGAACGATTCCGTCACGCTCTTCTCCAACACACCAGAGGTTCCAATGACTTCTGCGACGGAGAATGGCAAGATGGGGAACGACGTCTCAAATCCATCTTCGAGATTTTCACTCTTCGCGAGTACCGTGACCTTCGCGCGGAATCCGTTGAGCGGAACGCGCACGGTCCAGTTCACCGCCATGCGCGACTGCGCGGGTACCGTAACCGATCGGTCTCGTGATCCGTCGATTTTAATTCCTTCTGCCGAGAGCGTGATGTTCACCGTTTGCGACGAGTTCGTCGTGTTGTGCACCGTCGCGCCGATCACAGCCGTATCGCCATGGCGCAAGATCCGCGGCACCAGCGGCTCGACCATCAGATCGCGACGCGTCACAACCTTTGTTTCCGCGGCGCCCACAATCGTCTCTTTCGTGGATCCGATCGCAAGCACTTGCCAGCTCGTGAGATTATCCGGAAACGCGAAACTCACGACCGCAGTGCCATCGGCTCCGGTCACGACATCCGCTTTCCAATACGCCGTATCGAGAAAATTCCCGCGAATCGTTGGCGTGACTTCCTCTCCTTTTCCGCCGCCAGCGCCTGCGATCGGAAAAAACACTTTCTTCAACAAAAGATTCAACGATTGCGCGGTCGAAACGCCAATCAAGCGCGGGAAGTAGAACGCGCCAAGAATATTTTTATCAATGGAACCAAGCAGCGACACGACGCGTTCATCCACGACCGCGATGGAAACCTCGGCGGAGATCGGCTTTCCATCCGCTCGTTTTGTAACGATCGTGAACGTCGCCTTCTCGCGCGGTTTGTAGACCGTTTTATCCGGCGTGAGTTTGAGATCAAGAACATTCTGGGATGTTTTGACTTGAAGCTTCGCATATCCCATGCGGAATTCGGGGATGCCAGACGCGCCGCCTCCTTTCATCGCAAGCACGGATACAAATATGTTCGGGACCGAGTCATTCGTGATTGGCACCTTGACTGTTCGCTGCGTCGGACCAATTTCAACAACGTGATATTCGCGAATCGTCTCACGCTCGACCGTGACAAGGGCATTCGTCTTCTCATACGGCGTTTGTACGACGAGTGAGGCCGTGTCTCCCGGCGCGTAGTCCGCTTTATTCTGAATGAGTCGCATCATGTGGTCGTCGGTTACGCGCATCGAGCCGATGCCATATCCGCGATAGACATAACGAGACACCGAGGCCGTGATCCGACTTCCACGGCTGTCTGTCGTCTCAGCCACCGCAACGTACTCCCCGTCGTCTTTTGTCGCGAAAGAGGCCTGTGCGCGTCCGAACGCATCCGTTGTGACGTTCTTCGTCTCGAGAAGCGCGTCCTGTTTCTCGTATGTCCACGAGGTCGTGCCGTCTGTCCCCGTCTTCTTCACGTTTGCCCATGTGCGACGGAAAAACTTCACGGTCGCGGGCGCATTCACGCGAATCGCGCCGTCCGGTTTCACGCTCACAATGTCGAAATCCGCCATGGGTGCGGCCCAACCTTTGTCATAATTTGGCCGTATTCCGAGGTAAAATTCACCTTTATGCACGGGGAACTCGACATTCGCCGATACGCGACGTTGATTGACATCCGTCACAGTCACGGTCATCGAATACGTTGCGCTCGACTTGTAATCCGTAAGGTTGGCTGGAAGATTGATCGTAAAATTTCCTTGCGCGTCCAGCACGCCCTCGCCCGAAATAACCTGCTCGAAATTCGGTTCTGTGCGACATTCCCAGTAACAGTCATATTGCTCGAGCGCGCTGTAGCTGTACCACTCTCCGGCGATCGGTTGAAAGTACAACGCGTTGCGCGTGACTTCGTATGTGACATTCGCACCGCCGAGAGGAGTCCCATGAAAATATTCTCCGCGGACATTGAGCGAAATATTCTGCCCGCTCGTCACAATGTCTTGGGGCGTATTCACCGTAACCTTGAAATCCGGACGACGATATTCGCGCACATCAAACGTTCCTTCGATGCGCCGATCGTCCCCCGCCGGGGCAACGAAAAATCGGTACGTGCCCAGCGGCATTTCTGAATGAAGCTGAAATGATCCGTTGAATGTTCCGAAGCCGGAAAGCGGAAGCGTTTTCGTTTCAACCGTTGTGTTTTCCGAATCCTGAATAGTCACCGTGACATCTTTGAGATTCGGCACCGTGAGTTTCGCATCCACGTCCTGCCGGATCACCCCTTTGTAAAACACCATCTGGTCCGGACGATAGATGCGGCGATCCGTGTAGAGATAGCCGATGTGCCGATTGCTACCGCGGCCGCGATCGTTCATATCCAATCCGTAATTCCACGGCGTGATTCCTTCATTCCAACTCGTCGAAGCGATGCCGAGATGCGTGCGATCCTGCGCGCGGACGAGGATGGTATCCTCCCAGGAATTTTCGGGAAGCTTCAACATCGCGATCCCCTGTGCGTTCGTTGTTCCTTTCGCGAGATGTTTAGACGAAACAACGGCATCAACGGTGAGATTCGGAACCACGTCTCCGGTTTGCATGTTCGTTGCCCAAACGAGCAACGTATTCGCCTTGTCACGTTTCAGTGTGAGCGCGATGTCCGTGACAAGAATGATACGACTTTGATTCCGCTCATACTCATCCGGAAGTTCCGGAATGTCAATCGTGAATGTGTAATATCCATTTGGCAACTTTTTTCCGACGACTTCGTCCAGGTCCATGTCAATGATTTTGTACCGATTCAGAAGGGTCTCGGTCTCGTAGCGTTTTTCCCCTTGGAGTGCGCACGTAAATTTTTTGTCCGCTGCGTATTCCTCGAACGTTCCTGAACAAATGGATGCGGTAACCGGCGCATGAAGATTCATCGTCTGGAGCTGATAGATGTGCGGCTGATTCGCGGCGAGCATGGCTGCGCCGTACGTCGCGAACGCCGCCGATGGCGCATAGGGTTGCGTCTCAAAAGAGATGCGCTTCTCGCCATCAAGCGATTGGCCGTTCACATCTTTGAGTTTTGAAGTCAGAAGAACCGTATATTTCGTGGACGGTGTCCAACGGGCATTCACACGAACCGAGGAATCGTAATGGGAGACCATGATCCTCAAATCTTCTGGAGCCGGATCGATGCGAACTCCGTCTTTCACCGTCTTCTCGTCTGCTAAATTGTTGAAATGAACGGAGATAGAATTTCGCAAGTCAATGGTTTCGCCGTCATTCGGATTAGACGACGAGAATTTGAAACCGCGCTCATCCGTTTTTGAACCCACAGACCACGGGGACACGAGTCCTTTTGCACCGACGCCTGCCGTGAACCCCTGTGGGAGTTGAGCTGCATAGGTTGTGCCGAGTGCCCACGTGTGTATTGGTTTGATGAGAATACTCGTCGGCTCATCTTTGACGTTTGTGACCGTGTACTGATCGTTCGGCACCGCCACATCGTTCGCCGTCACGACAAGCGCGCGACGCACCACATCGGCGCGCACAGGATAGTTGAATCCGATCCGGAGAGGTTGAGAAATTCCGAGTCGCGAGGCACGAAAGGCATACGAGGATTGCGACGCGCGAAGCGGCGCAGTGCCGAAGCTCCACGTCACATCCGCGATGAGCACGCTTCCATCCGCCATCTTCGTTCCTTTGGGAACCGTGGCCGTGAAATCCGTTGCATCAGGCCATCCCGTGTCCGGCACAAATTCGATGCCGCTCGTGCCGAGATAGCGAAGCATCCCCTTCACAGTCGGCGTGATCTTCAACAGTTCAGCTGGCGCCACAACGGTGCGCGTAAGCGTGCGAATTGGATGATCAAAAAGTACGGTGAGCGTTTGGGAGCTGCTGATTTCGCTTTTGTCCGCCGGCGCCACGACCGCAACATCCGGAAAATCCAAGACAAAAAAACTTTGACGGAACATATCGCGCAATCCCTTCCCGATGGTATTCTTTGCTCCATCGCCAATCGTGACCTCATATGTCGCGCCCTTCTCGAATGTCACCTCCGGCGTGAACGTGAGTTCATTCTTTTCCCACGAGAATTTACCTTTCACGGCCGGCGAGATCGAGAATGCTTGCTCAACGCTCACATGATACATGTCTTGATCGAAGACAATGTGAATGTTCGCGTTCCGATGGATCTCGACGCGACGTCCTTTGAGCGATCCATGCGCCGTCGGCGACGGAAGCAAGGCGTACACTCCGCCGACAACGATGACGAACGCAAGCGCGACGAATCCGATCCATCGCCGCTGCGACTGGACGGCTCGCGCGAACCGCGAGAACCACGACACGACGTTCTGTTTCATCCACGCATTCACACGAGACGATACGGCGAGAAAATTCATATTGATACGATCATCTCACAGTAAAATGAATCTGCCCAGCCGCTCCTTCGAGCGCGAGAGTGTACGATCCGGGTTCGGGATTCCACAGATGCATCGAATCGCGAGCCGTGATCCGCGTGCCATTGAGAACCCAAACCCTTGCTGTTTTTCCAGACGCGATGAATGCGACGCGTTGCATGTCCGGAGCAACCTGCGCGTCGCGTATAAATACTTCGCCATCAAGCGGTGCGAGGATCTGTGGCGTGGATGTTGATGCGCTGACGCCGCCGCAGAATGCGGGAGGTTCTTCATATCCCGCAGCCGCGATCCACGCTGCATACTCGGCCGGCGGCTGGAGATACGTTGTTCCCTGACAGAAAATATACCAGTCGTCGATGTGTGTCGGTTCCGTACCTGCGATGAATTTTTCGATTCGCTGTTTCGGACACCGTTCCGTTGCGAGAAGACCCGATGGGAGGCAAATGCGCCGCGTGACGATCCCCGGCGTATCTGGCCAAATGACTTTTGACGTTATGGACTTTTGACTTTTGACGATCTTCTCCATAATGTCATGCCAAATCGGAATCGCGCCCGTTAGTCCGGAAACGCCGAACATGGGAGCATTATCCGCGTTCCCGACCCATACGCCCAGAGCAAAATCTGGCGTATACCCAACAGCGAGATTGTCACGAAAATCTTTCGTCGTTCCGGTTTTGACCGCAACGCGGCGCCCCACATCGAGCAGACTTGTTTCACCGAACGATCGACTTCTCGCCTCCGGATCCGCGAGAATATCCGCAATGAGCGCGGCAGATTGTCGCATCTTCATCGTGTTGGAAGAAATCGGCCGTGCCGGGGGCACTATTTCGCGAAAAATGATGTGACCTGACGCGTCGCGGATGTCGAGCACCGTGCGCGACGGAACATTCTCGCCGAATCGCGCAAGGATGCCATACGCGTGAGTCAGATCGAACAATGTCACCTCTCCCCCGCCGAGCACGATGCTCAAGCCGTAGTGCGATGGCGTTTTGGGAAACGTGAGCCCAAATGAGGCCAACGTTTCGAAAAAAACGGGCGCCCCAATGGTTTGGAGCATCTTCACAGCGGGGATATTCAACGAACTTCCGAGCGCATCGCGGATCGTAACCGGACCAAACAGTCGGTTGTTGTAATTGTGGGGATAGTACGACTCACCGCGCTCGGTTTCAAAACGAACCGGCACGTCGCTCAAGACCGTCGCCGGCGTCGCGCCTCGTTCAAGCGCAATAAAATATAAAAATGGCTTGAGCGTGGATCCCGGTTGGCGCAATGCCCGTGCCATGTCCACTTGACCGTGAATCGCGGCATCAAAATACTCCGCGCTTCCGATGTACGCGAGTGTGTCGCCATTCACCGGATCGATCGCGACAACGGCCGCGTTGGAAACCTTCTTGTCGAGAAGACGCAAAAGCCGACGCGTCACAACCTCTTCAGCGATTCGCTGGAGCCGAGGATCAAGTGTTGTGCGGATGAGGTACCCACCGTCGCGGAGATCTGGAAGTTTTTCTTCTAACTCGTCCAACACGCGAAATACAAAGTGCGGCGCCGTAATGGGATGACGCGGCGCAAAGAGAACGACGTCGGAAGTGTCAGACGCCGCGTGCATCCGTTCCAACACGCGCGCTTGGCGTTTGAACGCCACGGCACGATGACGAATCGGGTCGTATCGCGACGGGGATGGAATAAGAGCGGCAAGAAGCGCGCTTTCGCCGATCGTGAGATCAGACACGTCTGTATGAAATAACTGCCTCGCGGCGGCGCTCGCGCCAACCGTGTCCGTTCCAAAAGAAACGGTGTTGAGATATCGCTCAAGCGTCTCGTCCTTCGTGTGCGCGATGGACCATGCGGTCGCCGCGATCATCTCGCGAAGCTTCTGGACGAGCGTCCGCGGCGTGCCGCGGAAATAAAGATTTTTCACAAGCTGCATTTCGATCGTGCTCGCGCCACCGCTCGCGCGACGAAACAGACGGTTTTGGATCTCTCGACCGATCGCAATCCAATCCACGCCGTGATGAGAAAAGAATCTCGCATCTTCGCTCACGCGCACGGCTTCTCGAAGCGACGGGGGAATGCGCGCGAGTGGCACAGGTTCTGCCGATCCTCCGTCCGGCTTTCGAAGTTCATAAAGCAACGATCCGTCGCGAGCCAGAATTTTTGTCGATGGCCGTGACCGTGGAAGCGACCGCAACATCGGCGCAACGCTCCACACGACAAATCCAAACACAAGACAAACACAGGCAGCCGCGACGAGGATGCGTTTCCTTCTCATGCGCCGATGCTACATCTGAAGACGCGTTCGTTCAATGTATTCTATACTCTTTGATCAAATTCCTCTTTTGTACATACCCCATTCTGCACGAGCCATTCCATAAAGTGCTTGACGATGTGCTTATTGATAGACGAACGTCCGACTGGGATCGGATAGGATTCTCCGCTTTTTTGGCATGTCACTTTTATCGGATGATGACCTCCTATTGTGACATCAACTGCTTTATGATGACCTAGCCACTGCAAGAATTGACGCATCCGTCGAGGAGCGATATTCGCATACTGACCCATACCGTTATGCGAGTTTAAGAGCTTGTTCTGTCTTGATAAAATCAAGACTATGACTTGTCACGCTTTGATCCTCAAGCAACCGCCTCTCGCTCGGACTTGGAACGTAGACCTTTGTTTGATTCACAATATCAAAATAATCTTCTGGGATGTTGAATACGGTAACAATCGAATGATTGACATTCTGAATAAAATCATCAGCATTCACACCCTGAGTCATAAATTCCTTATCTCCTGCTTTGACTTGACCTACGATCATCCCATCGTCCCTAAACCAGCTCACCTGCACTTCATTCGGTAATTTATGGAAATACGCAAAATAGGCCTGAGGATAAATGACAGGTTTAAAAAATTTGCACAGAATCCGAGAACGCTTTATCAGGGGTAATTTCTTATACATATCTAGAAGAAGCATAGCACGATAAGTAAAAGCTGACGTTATAGACAGTGTTTGGAAGAGTCAATACTTGGAGGATGGATGTTTTTTAGCTCCATTGAGCCAAAAAACAAGGTTTTTGAATGTTTTTTAGGTAGAGGAAGTTGACAAAAACGACTTCTTGTGTCATCTTCAAATGAACCTCCGCACAGCAGAGCTGTGTGGCTTTTTCTCTTTTTCGTATTGACAAAAAATGAATTCCGATCGTCCCATGCGGCATAGACGAAAAAAGAATCCGTCATTGGATTCTTTTTTCATGGTAGCGCCAAGGGGAGTCGAACCCCTCTTCCGTGGATGAGAACCACGTGTCCTAGCCGATAGACGATGGCGCCTCATTCCCTCCACTCTTTCGATTGTCTGACGAGGAGCTCTTCCGCGTGCTCCGGATGCGCCATAAGCTCGAGTGTGATCCGTTCCATGCGCGCGCCCTGCGATCCTTTCACAAGAACAACATCCCCCGCGCGAAGTGTACTCTGGATAAAACGTCCTGCCTCTGCGCTTGTCCCAAAAGAGAAAATTTTCTCCTCGGCCATCCCCGCCGCGAGCGCTCCCTCGCGCACAGCGTGCGCGAGCGTACCACACACAACAAAAATGTCAACCCCCGCTTCGGCAACAGCGCGACCGACGTTGCGATGTGCCTCTTCCGCAAGAGATCCGAGTTCCAACATATCGCCGAGCGCGGCGATTCGACGGCATTCTTCCGCGACAGGAAACGCAGCGAGATCGTGAATCGCGGAGAGCGCCGCGAGCGGCGAGGAATTATAGGAATCATCGATAAGCCATGTGTGTTTGATTCCTTTGAGCAAACGCATACGCCCGGGATACCCGTGATATCGATCGGCGAGACGTGAAACCGCAAGCCGCTCGTCCCCGTCGATCGCGTTCACAACCGCGAGCGCGGCGGCAACAGCGATCGCGTGCGGACGACCGACGGTTCCCGTAATCCGGAATGACCGCGTGGATCCGAGAAGCGCAATCGTGACGTCGAGACCCGAGGATTCCGGCGCAGCTTCATCGATCACGAGCTGCGCATCGACGATCCGAGCCGTCGCGTCTTCCGATATTCCAAACGTGTATGTGCTCCCCTTCATTCCGGACGTGAACGCCATCGCAACCGAATCATCCGCGTTCACGACCGCGACGCCATTCTCACCAAGAGCGCGGATGATCGTTCCCTCTTCGCGCGCCACGGCTTCAGATGACCCAAAAAATTCGATGTGTTCTGGCCCGATTGCGGTCAAAACGCCGATCGTCGGGCGTGCAATGGACACGAGATGCGCAAGATCGCCCGGGCGATCCGTCGCGAGTTCGAGAACAAACGTCGAAGCGCGAAGTCGTGTGAGAGCGAGGAGCGCGAGCGCCGCCTTGCCGAGAAGGACAAGCCACGCGAGCGGATTTCGTCCCGGCGCATCGCACCCAAAGATGGTGAGCGGAACGCCCAATTCATTATTATAGTTTTTCGCGGAGGCGACGACCCTGCTCCCCCGTTCTCCCGCGCCGAGCGCGATGCCGATCGCTTCTTTTGTGGAGGATTTTCCAACCGAACCCGCGACAGCGATGATGAGCGGCCGTTCACGCTCAATCGCGCGGCGGACGCATGAGCCGAGAAAACGTTCAAACATTTTTTGGAGAGACATAGCTTCTAGTGAGTCGATGAGGTCGTGGTCGTTAGAGAGATGGGCGGCACAATCGGCTTTCGGATCGGCCGCTCCGGAGGCACTTGGAGATAGGTAAGCAGAAATGTTGCCATTTCGCCAAAGAGCGGCGCGGCGGACGATTCGGCCCACTGCACGTCGCGCGGGTGATCGAGCTTCACGAGCATGACAAACTTTGGATCGCTCGCCGGCGCATATCCTGCGAACGACCCGATGCTAACATCTACCTGATACCCAGGTCCGTTCGTTCGCGGCACCTGCGCGGTACCTGTCTTTCCCGCCACCCAGTATCCCGGAACGCCTGCGCGTTTGCCATGGCCATTCTCAACAACGGAGACAAGCATACCAGAGATGAGGCGCGAGGTGCGAGGTGAAATCGGCTGGCCTATGACGAGGGGTTTTGTGCGCTCACGGGCGCCGTCTGGCTTCACCATCTCGTCCACGATAAACGGACGCAAGAGTTTTCCGCCATTCCCGAGCGCCGCGAAACCCGTCACGAGCTGGAGCGGCGTCATCGTGATCCCCTGCCCATACGATGCCGTCGCACCGAACACGCTCCCTTTTTTTGCGATCGATGAAATATCCCCCTTTGCTTCAGGCGTCAACCCCGCGCTCGTCTTCTTGCCGAATCCAAACCGTTCGACATAGGATCTAAAAAGATCTCGCCCCAACAACCGTTCGACAAAGATGGTCCCAAGATTCAAGGATTTCTCGAGCACTTCAACCATTGTTTGAATGCCGTGCGCCTGTTTGTCTGAATTACGTATTTTGAACGCATCGATTTCCTCCACACCCTTGTCTTCATACGTCGTTTTCGGCGTAATCTTCTCGGCATCAAGACCCGCGGCCATCGTAAACGGCTTAAACACGGATCCCGGTTCATATGCGCCGAGCATCACGCGATTATTCAACGTCTGAAGATCTTTCACGCGCCGGTAGTCCGACGGGTCGAAATCCGGCGCCGAACACATGGCGAGAATTGCGCCGGTATGCGGATCGAGAATGACCATCGACCCGCTATCCGCGCTGTGCTTCGCAACCGCACGCGCCACCAATTCGCACGCCTTGAATTGGATCGTGCGATCGATGGTGAGAATAACGTCCGTGCCATTCGTCGCTTCGTGCAATTGCGTGCGTCCGAAGGTGAGTCGGCGACCGCTCGCGTCCGCTTCCGCGAGAATCGAACCCGGCGTTCCGGCGAGATTTTTTTCAAACGACCCCTCAATCCCGTACTGGCCACGGACTCCCGTGTCCGCGTTCTCTGCGACGAATCCAATGAGTTGACCGCCCATCCCTTTTTCGGGATACAACCGCGCGCTGGCTTGAAAGAATCCGACGCCTTCGAGATTCAGGCCTTTGACGCGCGCAACCGTATCCGCATTCGCGAAACGTGCGAGCAGCTCATACGGATCATCTTTGCGCTTCGTGAGTTTTGCAATCGTGTCTTGTTCGTCGAGGAGAAGCGCCGCGGCGAGCGCGCGCGCGGCCGATACAGGATCTTTCATGTCCTTCGGAACGGCATAGATGTGCCACGCGAGGCGATTCGTCGCGAGCGGGTGAAGAGATCCGTCCGTCCGATCGCGCACAAGAATTTGTCCGCGGACGGGAAGAAGTTTTTTGCCAAGCTCGTGCTGATCTGACGCATAGAGCGAATAGAAACCGTATTGCGCGATCTGAAGATAGCCGAGTTTCACGATGATTACGAGCGTCACGAGCACAAAACCGACAAACAAAAAATGAAAACGAACGCCTGAGCGAGACGTTGCACGCGAAAAACCTCGTGCGGTCGTGAGCACGGGAAAATGATAGCACTATTTTCCAAATCTGCGTTGGCGAGTGGCGTAGGACTCTAACGCGCGATCCAATTCCGCCTCGTCAAAATCCGGCCAGTGTTTCTGCGTCCAATAGAGTTCGCTGTATGCGGCGTGCCATGTAAGAAATCCAGAGAGCCGCTCTTCGCCCGATGTACGGATGATGAGGTCTGGCGGCGGCATCTCGGACCAATACATACGTGATTGGAGCGCGTCTTCTGTCACCTCCTCCGGTGTGAGACCATCTGCGACGATCCGGCGACAGGCATCGACAATCTCCGGCTTACCGCCGTAATTCAAACAAATACAGAGTGTGACGCGAGTGTTGGATGCGGTGCGGCGCTCCGCGTCGTCGATTGCGCGCACAATCGATGGACGCAAACGTTCGCGACGTCCGAGAACGCGAATCCGAATGCCGCGTGTGATATACCGATCTACTTCCTTTGTCAACGCGCGTTCAAGAAGATCCATGAGATAGCCGACTTCTTCCTGCGTTCGATCCCAATTTTCCGTTGAGAATGCAAAAACACTCAACACATGGATGCCACGCGCGAGACAATGTTCCGCGATTTCCACCACTCGTTCGTATCCCACGCGATGCCCCTCAAACGAATGCAGACCGCGATCTTTTGCCCAGCGACGGTTGCCGTCCATGATAATTCCGAGATGCGTCAGTGGCGCAAGCATACATGTGAATTGTAACCTGTCATCTGTTCTCTGTCATCTGTTCTCTGTTCACCGTCCAATCTGTCGATGGCCGACGTATGTGTTCTTCCACGGATACGGCTCCGCGTAGCTCGTCATCTCGCGCGCATACGTGACCATCCAATCCTTTAAATACGCGGTCGCGCGCACATCATCCTCATTATATTGAATGATGGAGTCGAGAACCGCGCGGTCTTTTGTCTCGAGATAGCGCTCAAACACGTCAATGGATTGTCCTCCGCTTTTGATATCTCCTGACCACGAAAAACCTAAAAAGGGCAAGATGTATTTCAGCCCGTAAAAATAGAGCGGATAGACAACTGCATGCGTCACGGTCTCTTTGAGATCAATGAGTCGAGTCGCAAAGACGTCGAGCGCCTGGCTTCCTCCATACCGCTTTTTCAAAACGCCGAGACGCATGGGCTCATACGCCGCGTAGTGATACACGTGATACTCGGCGGGAAGCGTTTCGATCCACGCAAGAAACGCGCGCCACATTTTTTCTTCGTCTTCGAGATGTTCGGCGACGAATGCCTGATAAGAATCGCCCTCTGGCAATCGCATGAGGATGCCGTAGAGATAATCCACGTCATTTGGCGGATCGCTTTCAATATCAAAATGGATTTCAAGTCCGGAGTTGGGAAGTAGGACGGGTTTGCGAATGATGACCGCAGACGTTTTGAGGGATTGCGCTTGTCGCTTAATAACCTCGAGCGAGTGAACACGGAGCCCCTTCGCGAGACCATCCAGCGAGGACGGATCGATCTCCGCGGCATCGTCAATAGATCGAACACCAAGTTGACGCAATGAACGAAGTTTATGGATATCAACGTTATACAATAACGCGATATCGTTGAGCGATTTCGCATACCGCTCACACATAACCCCCCATGGTCCCGTGTCATAACAGGACTTTCGGAGCACGGGATCCGGCTTTTCTCCGGCGCGAATGCGCTCGAGCTCTGTCACGACCTGCTCGAACTCGGCAATATGCGCGTCTGCTTGAAACGAAATGCGCTCGCTGTCGCTGTTAATGATTGCGGGCTCTGCCGGAAAGCGACCTTGGATCCGCTCGAGGAGCGTTGCATAAAATATGAGCTGGAGCTTTTGATATTTTTCAAGCGCGTGCGAGGATTTGACATCCACCGGAACGTAAAACCACGGTCCGAATTTGCTTTCGCCCTCATGCCGTTCGAGAAGATCGGGCAGCCCTGTCCAATCGCCATTCGTGAGCGTTCCTTGATAAATAAGCGGCGCGCCATTCCGCATCTGTTCGAGCGTTGCCTCAAAATTCCGGTCCGCATCCTTCACATCCGGCACCTCGAGTATCGGCTGTTCTTTAAATAATTTTGTGACAACCTCTCGTTCGTGCGCATATCCGTTTTCTTGACGCAGGCGTTGGCTCTCTGTCACAGGCGTCTTCAACCGTTTCTCTTCATCTGTTGCGAACCGCTCATAATACGGCCAATGCGGACACTGAAGAAACCGATAAATGTCGGTTGCCGTGAGATAATCGGGATGCCGCGACACAGCTATTTCGTCTCTTTGTGAGGCGTATGTTTTTTGCACGTCTTGCAAAACTTTTTCAGCTCAAGACGAGCTTTGATCGTCTTCTTATTTTTTGTCGAGTGGTAGTTGAGCTTCTTGCACTCCGTGCACTCGAGCTTGATGAGATTATCTTGAGACATATAAGAGGATAGTGATGGATGTATCGTGGAGCCGGCGGCCGGGTTTGAACCGGCGACCTGCTGTTTACAAAACAGCTGCTCTACCGCTGAGCTACGCCGGCATTATGAACTTCATTTTTTATACATCGTCCTTTGAGTTGAGTGCTCCCCGCCAAAAGCTACGCATTTTGGCGGGCCCGCCAGCTTGTCCGCCAAAGGCGGACTTGTGGCGGGTAACCAACTGAGCTAAACGTCCATGCGGATCGCGGCGAAGATCGTAGCGAAAAATACGATTGAGTGCAAGGCAATCGCATGGACAATCGCATGGATATCTGCTATACTCATGCGCATGAATCTGTTTCGTTCCATGTGGTCACGCGTATTTTCCTTCTCACGTCCGGCGCTTATTGATCGCTATCACTTGCGTGTCGTGACATCGCCGGTTGAACTTGCGCTCGCCGCGGAACTTCCCATCGAACTTCGATACGTTCTCGCCGCGCGCCCATCTCGTCAAGAGACGTTCCGCATACTTCTCGAACGGGGATTCGGCATCGGCGTGCGCACGGTTCAACACACGCCGGCTCGCGTGCTTGCGGCCGTAGACCGTATCTCGCGCGAAACGCAGGAGAACACAATCATCCCATGGCTCGAAAATCTTCTTCGCACCGGAGAACTTCCGAGCTTTAGCGTCGAAGAGTTGGAACGCGCGGAACAGAAGGGAATCAACCTCTACGAAAACGCGAACACGATTCTCGCTGAACGGTTTGAGTTCCAAAAAATCGTACTTGTCGATCTCCATAACCGATGCATCGGCGAGGTGGAGCAACAGCTGATGCGTGACGTGAACGCGGACGTATATCCGCTTGCCGTTGACTCAATTATTCACCGCGTGACGTTCGACAACGCGCATACGCGCACCGTGGTTGCGCAGGCGATCATCAAAGCGCTCATCGTCATCGGTCCGATCGCGCACGCGCTCGAACATGTCATTTCTGGTTTGGGAAAAGTGTTCGCGGCCAGCGCGGATGATGTGCTCTCCGAAGTTGCGGAACTGTTTGCTCTCCGCGGGTCTGGATTCACATGGCGTCAACTGGCCCGTCGCGGGCGCATCCTCATTCCTGTCTTCGCGCTCGCAACGGTCGGCGCGTTTCAGGTCGAACCATTGATCCATGCGGGTCGTGTTGCGCTTGCGGGAGCGGTCTTCGGACTCTCCGCCGTCGCGCTTTCTCTCACGACCGCGATTCAATCCATCGGAATGTATCGTCAGGCCTACGTGCGGCTCATCGCGGATGGAAAGCTTCGACTCGAGCCAGGGCAGTCCGTTACGAAGATTGCGTTCCGTCAGGACTTCACAAATCCGGCGCGTCTCGGGCTTTTTGTCGGCGCGCTTGCGTCGCCGATCGTCGCCGCGATTTTTTTCTCAACGTTCTCGCAACTTGTTTCAAACGGATGGATCCTCGCGCTGCTTGGCTCGACGGAAGCCGTTGTGGCTGGCATCACTGTTTTGTCCGCGCCACGGATCGAACGCGCACTGTTTCGCCGGACGGTGCGGAGGGCGATGGGATGTATTGTGGGTGGTAGACGATAGAAAATAGACAGTAGACGATAGACAGTAGACGGTAGCCTGATCTGTAGTGTCCTTCCGATTAAGCTACTGTCTACGGTCTACTGTCTACCGTCTGCCCAATCCAATCCTCGACACCCTCATTGATGTGGGATATACTTCCTCACATGCCATTTCCGTTTACCCGTAAACCGCGCGCGATCGAGGAATCGCCGAAGCAAGCGGCGCTTTCGTTTCTCTTTGAACTGATTCAGGTGCTTGCGATCTCGCTTGCGATCATCATCCCGGTTCGATATTTCCTCATCCAACCATTCTATGTGAAGGGCGCGTCCATGGAACCGAATTTTTTTGACCATGAATATTTGATCATCGACGAGCTCTCCTATCGCTTCCGCACACCGGAGCGAGGCGATATCGTCGTCCTTCGCTACCCGAACAATCTGAAGCAATATTTCATTAAGCGTTTAATCGGATTGCCCGGCGAGACCATCGAAATCGCGGGCGGACACGTGAAGATTTTTAACGATGCGCATCCGAATGGTTTTTTGCTGAACGAAATGGGATATCTTGATCAGGAATTTACGGCAACGACGCGAACCGTGACCTTAAAGGGGAATGAATTTTTTGTGCTCGGCGATAATCGCGTCGCGAGTTTGGATTCACGCTATTTCGGACCGGTGACACGGAATCTTATTATTGGTCGAGTGTGGCTACGCGGGTGGCCGCTCGACCGTTGGAAGGCATTTGAAAGACCGAACTATCAAACGTGACGAACTCCCATCGCATCACGTCTTATCCGCTCACCATTTTTCTATGGCATTTGTGAAAAAATCCACGCCGGCCCCCGCAGAGCCCGTCAAAAAATTGCCTCCCGCGATCGGACTTGTGCGCGGGATGAAGGACATTCTTCCAGAAGACCAGCCGCTTTGGGATCTCATGCGACGAAAAGCGCAGGAGCTTTCGGATGCGTACGGATTTGAGCGGATCGACACACCGATGCTTGAGGAGACCGCGCTCTTCGTCCGCGGAGTGGGGAAGCAGACAGATATTGTCGAAAAAGAGCTCTTTAGCTTTGACACGGTTGGCGGGGAACACGTGTCGCTCCGGCCCGAAGGGACAGCATCGGTCATGCGTGCATACATTCATCACGGGATGTTCAATCAGCCACAACCGGTCAAACTCTGGTATCTCGGCCCAATGTTTCGTCACGACCGCCCACAGCACGGGCGTTATCGGCAACACCAACAATTTGGTTGCGAGGTGCTCGGCGATGCCGATGCGGTCATCGATGCCCAGCTCATTCTTCTCATGCATCTGTTTTTTAAGGAGCTTGGGATCGAAGCGACGGTGCAGATCAATTCGATCGGCACGCCGGAGAGCCGCGCAAACTACAAGAACGCGCTTGTGTCGTATTTTCGATCCAAACGGAACAAATTGTCGGAAGACGACAAGAAGCGGCTACTCAAAAACCCGCTCCGCATTCTTGACTCGAAAGACCCCGCGATTCAGGAGATGAAACTTGAAGCGCCGCAAATCGTGGATTGGCTCGATGAAGCGTCGAAAGCGCATTTTATGCGCGTCCTGGAATATCTCGACGAGCTCGACATTCCCTACCAACTCAATCCGTATCTCGTTCGTGGACTCGATTATTACACGCAGACCGTGTTCGAATTTTATGCAAATTCATCCAATCAAGAACTCGCGCAATCCAGTATTGGCGGTGGAGGAAGGTACGACGAGTTGTGTGAACTTCTCGGTGGTCGGCCCACTCCGGCCGCTGGTTTTGCCATTGGGCTCGATCGCGTCTCCAATCTCTTGAAAGAGATGAACTTCAAACCGTCACAGACAGTCGCGGCTGTGTTTGTGGCGCAACTCGGCGATCAAGGTCGGAAGAAAGCGCTTGCCGTGTTTGAAGAACTGCGAGCGCAAGGCATTTACGCGGCTGAAGCATTCGGGAAACACGCCATCAAAGCCCAGATGGAAATTGCCAATCGAAAGAAGGTGAAGTGCGTGATCATTATCGGGCAAAAGGAAGTGCTCGACGGAACGGCGATTCTCCGCGATATGGATTCTGGCACCCAGGAGATCGTGGATGTGCGGAAGGTGGTGCAGGAAGTGAAGAAAAAGTTGGGGATGCGGGGTTCATCCCCAGGCTAGCATTTGACGGATTGCCCCGTTCCTTGTACGATGCGCCGCATCACACCTCAAAGACACGCTCATGCTTGAAGTGAAACGAAAAAAAGGAGAAACCTTCGACGCGCTTTTGCGTCGTTTTCAGCGTCGCATGCAGGCGAGCGGCCGTATTCTGCAGGCGAAAAAGATCCGTTTTTTGAAGAAAGACCCGAGCCGAACGAAACGCCGCGATAGCGCCCTGCGGCGCGAAGAGAAGCGCATTGAATACACCTATCTCGCAAAGACCGGTCAACTGCCGGAAGAACCGAAGAAGAAGCATTACCGTCGATAATCTCGGATGCTCGTTGCACGCATCGACGCAGACACGATCTCTGCCATGAAATCCAAAGACGCCGCGCGGCTTTCTGCGCTTCGGATGGTTCGCGCTGCGTTGAAAAATAAACACATCGACGTGGGCCATGCGCTTTCGGACGATGAAGCGCAGCAGGTCATCCGCACGATGGTGAAACAGTACACGGATGCGCTCAAGGATTTTACGTCCGCTGGACGAACCGACCTCGCGGAAAAGCAAAAAGCGGAGATTGATCTCTTGCAAAATTATCTTCCCGCGCAGATGGAAGAAGCAGACATCGAGGCGATCGTGAAGAACGTCATTGTGACGTTAAACGCGACGCAGAAAGATGTGGGCCGTGTGATGAACGCGGTCATGAAAGAAGTCGCTGGCCGCGCAGATGGCACTGCGGTGAAGGCGATCGTGCAGAAATTTTTGGGATAAAAAAGAAAAGCCCGGTACTACAACGCGCGATGCGCTGTTGTAGTACCGGGGTGGAGGATAGAAAAGGGAGGGGACAACACACCTCCCAGAGAGAAGAGAATCCGCGAGGCATTGGGACTGTTGCCTTTTGGCACATCTCGAGTTGCCTCGCGGAAGATTGAGGAGCGGCAAGCAAGACCTTGCTGGCTTGAGGCAGTCGACTTTTTGCCGCTCCGTATAGAAATGGGAGGGTACACACACCTCCCAGAGAGAGTTCCGCGAGGCATTCCACGTTTTGCCTTTCGGCAGCCGGACTTTTGCCTCGCGGAGAGAGTTGCTATTCTGCCTCGACGGATCGGGCGTCGCGTCGGAGTACTCCTCGGTTCCGACCGGGACGCGGATCGCAAGATGTAGTTAGTCCCAGCATCTGGCGGTTCAACGGCCAAAGATGCTTCCGAATGAGCACCTCGTTCACGAGCCATCGATAGCTGCCCTGATGGATCCTCTTTTTCGAGAGTGCTGTGGTCCGGATGAACCGTCGCAGTTCACGCACGAGCTCGATTTGAAGCTCCATCTTCGGCAGGCCATATTTCCACTTCTGAACCTTCTCCTGCTCATCGGAATCATCGAGGAGTTGTTGCTCGATTTCTTCCGTGACCTCGGGATCGCCCGTGGCCATGTCTTCGTCGGGAACGTCTTCACCCGCGCGCTTCAGGAGCTCCGCGAGTGCGTCGCGCAACTCCCATGGACGTTCCACGATTCGCGGCTCACGGCAGCAGACGAGGTACGGGTTCGACGAGTCCTCGCGAAGAGGCACGCCTGCTCGGAACCAGTTTTCGCCCGAATTCTCGAGTGCTGTGAGAAAGGCCTTAAGCTCCGAGGTGGCCTCGGAATTTTTAGTGGTCGTTTGCAGCGCTGCCTGCCAACCGTCGAGGAATGCCGGGGGCGGAGGAACTGCATCCGGTCCGCCGGCTGTCTCGAGCGCGGCATGAACCCACGCCTTGCGTGCGAGGTAGCCCTTGCGGCCGACGAGCTTCTCTTTGAAACGATAGAGATCGGGATCGCGCTCGGGCGTGGCTCTGTTCACCTGCTCGCACCAGAGGAAGGTACCCTGGCGACCGAGGCCGTTCCACCCACCGTAATCCGCGGGGCTCTCGTCTCTTGCGGCCATCTCCTTGCGCATCTCTGGCGATAGCCCCTTCTTGCGCTTCGGGCAGGTGCCGTCCTTGCGGACGTGCCAGCCGAAGTAACACGCGAGGGCGTATGCGGTCTCGAAGCGTCGGATGTCGCCAATGGCAGAGGCGATGCGTCCAGCGATTTTGGGCCCCATGCCTGGGATCTGTGAGTAGACCTTCCGCCAGACCTCGAGCCCTTCGATCTGCGACGCGATCTCCGCGGCGTAGAAATCCTCCTCTTCTCTGATACCCCAGAAGATGTAGCTCTCGGCGAAGCGGCGACGTAGGTAGATTTCGAGATCTGTCTCATTCTTCTTCCGCGTACTATACTTCCCCCCAGAATCCGGACAGTGGGGTAAGATGGATTCCATATGGAATCTTCA
>OBEQ012691786.1_pt1 | contig 20883 bp, 19 predicted proteins | sample 1670901 | NCBI WGS metagenome assembly OBEQ01 (sample SAMEA104232315, study PRJEB22302) | groundwater metagenome | biome: forest; feature: aquifer; material: groundwater | place: USA | collected 2011-08-07 | depth 5.4 m
CAAAACAAAGAACAAGGATATTAGCATTCTGGGAGAAGCATGGCCTAGAAGCGATCACAGAAGCCTTTGAAGTTTCTCGACCCACTTTGTTTCGATGGCAGAAGAAACTAAATGAAGGGGGTGGAAAATTAGAAGCTCTTAACAAAAAGAGTACGGCTCCATTACACAAAAGAGAACGCATCATTCCCCAACAAATCCAAGACTTCATATTAAAAGAAAGACAATACGATTCGCGTCTATCCAAAGACAAACTAGTCGTGCTGATGAAGGATGACGGTGTTGCTAATCTTTCTCCCTCTACGGTCGGACGAATGCTCACCGATCTAAAAAAGAAAGGTATTCTTCCCAAATACACAAAAGTATCTCTATCCGGTAAAACAGGGAAATTGATTGAGAGAAAAACCAACAAACGAAAGGTTAAACTGCGAAGCAAAGGTCATGAAGGAGCCCTCGTCAAGGCTGATACCATTATCCGCTTTACCAATGGCATTAAAAGATACATCCTAACGGGTCTCGATTGTGATTCTAAATTTGGTTTTGCTTACGCTTACACCTCACACGGATCTAATACAGCCTCTGATTTCATGGCCATGTTCATGAAAGTCTCACCGATACCAACCACTCATATTCAAACGGACAACGGTAGTGAGTTTGCGAATCACTTTGAAATATTACTTGAGAAAAAAGGTATTGTACATTTCCATACCTATCCCAGATCACCCAAGATGAATGCCGAGATTGAACGATTTAATCAAACCCTTCTTGAAGCCTTTATTAATCAAAACAGAATGCTTCTTGCATATGATATCGAGGCTTTCAACAAGAAGCTGATGGAGTGGCTTCTGTGGTACAATACCCGTCGTCCCCATTGGACACTTGGTCTTATCTCTCCTTTGAAGTATATTGTCAGTACATTAACGGCACAGGAGTCTCATATGTTGTGGATGGATACATTATATTGACACTTCATTAAAAAAAGCGCAGTGTTATGTTTAGAAGGCAGACAGCGCCTTTAAGGTTGTACCTTTATTTGCGTAAACCCGGTGCTAGAAAGCACCAAATCAAGTCGTCAGGAGAGGATTATGACTGTAAGTTCCGTCGTTGCGGCGCCTACCCCGAGTGAAGAGAAGTTTGCCGAAGTTCTCGCCAAGGCTCTGGCGTTTCCGATGGACCATGTGGTCCGGCGGTATGTCAAGGACCACGGCCTGCCACTCGAGGTGGCCAGAGAGCATGAGGTCGAGCTTAAGAAGTACCTCGCGCTCTGCGCGCTCCGTCCAGGTGGAGGCTATGGTATGTCACGAGTCATCGATGAACTCTGGCACACCTTCATCATCTTCACTCCCGACTATCACCTCTTCTGCGAGACGATCGCTGACCGGTATCTTCATCACCAGCCGGCCACGGAAGAGGACCTGCGAGATGGGAAAAACACCGAAGACTATCTTCGGACACTTTCCACCTACCGAGTTCACTTCGGAGAACCGCCGGTTCACATTTGGCCCGTTCCGAGCACGAGGCCAGTCGAGATGGATGGCTGTGGTCATGTGGGTTGTGGAAATGGATGCAGTAGCTCCACGTGCAACATCCATGACTAGCCAAAACCACGGAGCGCGATCCAAGCTTTCAACAGCTTCTGGGTTGCGCTCCAATTATTTTAATCCTTTAACTAGTTACCATATTTCATTAAATTTATCGACAATGTTTAAAAAAGAAGAATTAAATATCTCAAGAGTTACTTATGAAAGCGGTGGAGTTGAGTTAGAAGGACTCATTTTTAAACCGAACCAATCTGGGAAACTTCCTGGCGTTATTTTTATACATGGGTACGATGGTAACTGTTGGAGTAGTTCACTTACGGGATATTTTCTTTCTAAGTCTGGATTTGCGGTTTTTTTGCCGTCGCAAATGGGGTATGGTCTTTCTGGCGGGAAGCCTGACTATGTGGGACCAAAGACTGTGGAAGGTATCATCGACGGCATTAGCTCGTTTCTTAATGAGTCATTTGTTGACAAGGACCAGGTTGGTATTTGGGGCATTTCTCGAGGTGCCACAGCCACTGCTCTAATCGCGACAAAAAAGCCGGCCTTTTTTAAGGCCGCAGTTTTTCAATCGGGAGCTTATGAAATGAAGAAGAATTATGAAACCACTAAAATTGAAGGCATCCGCGATAATATTGAGAAAGAGGCAGGCACCACAGACACAGCTTTTCAAGAACGCTCTCCTGTATACGCAATGGAGAATGTTAAATTCCCAGTCCTTATTTTGCATGGAGAAAAAGACGAGAACATATCGGTTGAACAGGCCCAATTATTAGATGAAGAATTAAATCGTTTAGGAAAGGTTCACGAGACTATCATTATTCCAGAAGCACCACATTTCATTTCTAAACAAACACGTCGTCAGTATGTATTTCCATTTCTCGAAAAAGAGCTAAAGAAACTTGACACTTAATTTAAATGATGTTATTACTAAAGCCAGTCGTTCTTTGATTTGCTTACAAAGGAGCAGGGCATGAAGATAATGGTAATTGGTAAATATCCGCCGATTGAAGGCGGAGTCAGCGCTTCTACGTACTGGACTTGCCGGATTTTAGCCGAAGTCGGTCATGAAGTGCATGTCGTGACTAACGCGCTGGAAGTCGAACCGCAGTTTCGGATGTGGCTCCAACCCGAAGACGAGATCATGTTAAAGACGGACTTCACTGGGACTGGTAAGGGTCGGGTATTTGTCCATACACCTGAGCCAATTAGACCCGAGGCCTATATTCCCTGGACCAACCCTTACGTGACTAGGCTCACTGGTCTTGCTTTGTCGGTAGCCAAGTCGTACGGTTGTGATTTGATCTACGCCTATTATTACGAACCGTACGGTGTAGTGGCGGCAATCGTTTCCTCGTGGTTAGGCGTGCCGTATCGAGTTCGCCATGCCGGCAGTGATATCGGACGTCTGGCGCTTATCCCTGAACTTGGCGAGGTCTATCGGGAGGTTCTCGGGAGAGCGGAAAGGGTGATCACTTCCGGCCCGCGCCACAAGGAAAGGCTTGAGAAACTTGGTGCTAAGTCAGACTCATTACTGTTTGATGGCGTTTACAGCGTGCCTACAGATTACTTCAATCCAAAGGCATCACCACTGGACATTAAAAGTATCAGCGACCAAACCGACCGATGGTGCGAAGAAATAGGCTACCATCCGGAACTACGAGAAAGAATTGGTCGAATCAACAGTACCACGGTTGATTTCACTGTTCCCTTTGTCGGAGTGTACGGTAAAATCGGGGAGACCAAGGGCAGTTTTGATCTTCTCGAGGCCTTTACTAAGTGCCGGAACGTTAATCTCGTGGCCATGGTAAACGGTTATGACCGACCTTTCTCTCAATTTCTCGGTGAGATTGAAAATAAAAGCATCATCGGTCGCGTGACGATCCTGCCGTTTCTTCCGCATTGGCGTGTCCCGTCGTTTATTCGTGCCTGTCGGGCGGTTTGTTTTTTGGAACGAAAGTTTCCAATCACTTTCCATACCCCCATGGTGCCCAGAGAAGTGTTGGCCTGCGGTGGTTGCCTAGTCTGTTCACAAGAAGCGGCGAATAAGTCTTCTTTCGCGGCTAACGTCGCTGATTGGAAGAACATGGTGATAGTCAACCCTGAAGACCACGCCGGACTGGCGATAGCAATTCAGAAGTTGGTCAAGGATGAAAGTCTGGCCCGAACCATCGGCTATTACGGTCACAACCTGTCATCGTCGATGGAGAATTTTGCTCAATATCGAACTACTCGGTCCAACCTCATTGTTTAGTTGGTTGCGTGCGAGCTTAAGTCACTCGGGCGGGGACGAAAGTTCCCGTCCGCTTTATTTTCTAAAAGGCTATTATTATCGGCTAAAGATTTAAGCAAAAATCGGCCAAAAAGGCCGGTTTTTAGTTCAATGACCCATCCAGTACATGGAGTTGTGTTTAGTCTCGGAAAATGCTAAAATTACAGTACTAAATTATGGCATCTACAGACCCCAAAAAAGCAGAATATAGCGCGAAGGATATTCAGGTTCTTGAAGGACTGGAACCGGTTCGAAAGCGACCGGGTATGTATATCGGTTCGACGGGTATTGATGGACTTCATCACTTAGTCTATGAAGTTTTTGATAACGCGCTTGACGAGGCAATGGGTGGGCACGCTCACAATATTGAAGTCGGTCTCTTGGCGGATCATAAAGTTATGGTTTCTGACGATGGTCGGGGTATTCCGACGGATATTCATCCGAAAACCAAAAAATCCGCCCTCGAAACCGCGGCGACAGTGTTGCACGCCGGCGGTAAATTTGAACAGGGCGCGTACAAAGTTTCCGGCGGTCTGCATGGAGTGGGTTTGTCGGTTGTGAACGCGCTTTCAATATGGATGAAAGCTGAAGTCTATCGCAAGCCCGATATTTTTGCCCAAGAATATAAACAAGGTAAACCGCTGGGTCCGGTAAAAAAAGTCGGTTCAACCAAACGGACGGGGACAACGATTACTTTTCAACCCGACCCGACCATATTTCCGGAGATTAACTTTGATTTGACGACCATCCTAAATCACTTGCGCCAGCAAGCCTATTTGACCAAGGGCGTGAAGATTAAAGTTACCGACGCGCGGACCGAAGTCCCATTTGACTATACGTTTTATTTTGAAGGCGGCATTGTGTCGTATGTTGATTATTTAAATCGAGGCGAAGAAGCGAAACACAAAAATATTTTCTATGCCGGCAAAGACCAATCGGATATCTTTGTAGAAGTGGCGTTGCAATATGTAGAAGAACTCACGAGCCGGGAACTGTCGTTCGCCAATAATATCCATACTATTGAAGGTGGTACTCATTTGACGGGTTTTCGCACCGCGTTGACCAGAATTTTAAATGACTACGCTCGTAAGAACGGATTTATCAAAGAAAAAGAAGACAACCTCTCTGGCGAAGATGTCCGCGAAGGTTTAACCGTGATTATTTCGGTCAAACTTCGGGATCCGCAGTTTGAAGGTCAGACCAAAGCCAAGCTCGGCACGACCGAAGCTCGCACGGCCGTGGAAACAGTCATGAATATTGAGTTTGCCGATTGGCTCGAACGCAACCCGAATGACGCCCGGGCGATTCTGGAAAAAGTTATTCTTGCGTCCAAAGCCCGCCTCGCGGCAAAAGCCGCCCGCGATACCGTTCTGCGTAAAGGTGCGCTCGAAGGTATGACCTTGCCCGGTAAATTAAGAGATTGTTCAAGTCGAGATCCATCCGAATCAGAGTTATTTTTAGTAGAAGGAGATTCCGCGGGTGGGAGTTCATCTCAAGGTCGGGATCGTCATTTTCAGGCCATTTTGCCGTTGCGCGGTAAGATTTTGAATGTCGAAAAAGCGCGGCTCGACAAAATGCTCGCTTCGCAAGAAATTCGGAATTTGATTATAGCTATGGGCACGGCCATTGCGGAAGAGTTTGATTTGAGTAAACTTCGCTATCACAAGATTGTGATAATGTCGGATGCTGATGTGGATGGCGCGCATATTCGTACCCTGTTGCTTACGTTGTTCTATCGTTATTTTCCACAAGTCATCGCGGGTGGTCATTTGTATATTGCTCAACCTCCGCTTTATAGAATACAAAAAGGAAAAACTATCCAATACGCGTATAATGACGCGGAAAAAGAAAAGACGCTTGATGAATTTCGCAAAATTTCAAGCGATAAGTCTCAAGCTTCCGCCAAAGGCGGATCCGCCTCCGGCGGAAAAAAACAAATAGGTAATTCTGATTGGGAAGTAAGTGCAGTGGACGGAGCTGTTGGAGAGGAATCCTCCTCTGTTGAGGCTACAGAGGATGCGGACGAAAAAATTGCGGGCGTCTCACTCCAGCGGTACAAGGGTCTGGGCGAAATGAATCCAGATCAACTTTGGGATACGACGTTGAACCCGGCAAATCGAGTACTCTTGCAAGTAAACGTGAAAGACGCCCAAGCCGCCGATCGAGTCTTCGATATTCTCATGGGTTCAGATGTTATGCCAAGAAAAAAATTCATTCAAACCCATGCAAAAAGCGTGCAGAATTTGGATATTTGACACAGAGGTTCTTATTTGTTAGATTAGAGTACGCCCTCGGGCGGTTTTTAGATACATTATATGGCAAATCTGGGACATTTTTTAAAGGAAGTTAAGATTGAGATGGCAAAGGTGGTCTGGCCGACCAGCCGTCAACTTGTTGTCTACACGATCATTGTTATTTTGATGAGTGTTGTATTGGCCGCATTTCTTGGCGCGCTTGATCTCGGTTTCCAGACACTGCTTAATAAGTTTATATTAAAATAACGAATCACATGCCCAAGCAGATAACAACCGGAGAACGAAATTGGTACGCGATTCATACCTATTCCGGGTATGAAGATAATGTCGCGCGCAGTTTGCTTCAGCGTATTGAATCGTTAGGCTTTGAAGATAAGATTTTTAATGTCTTAGTGCCGAAAGAAAAGAAGATTCGGATCAAAGGCGGGAAACGGGAAACGATTGAAGAAAAGATTTTTGCCGGCTATGTCTTGGTCGAAATGATTGTCGATGACGCGTCTTGGTATGTCGTCCGTAATACGCCTAATGTCACCGGTTTTATCGGTGCCGGTACGACACCATCGCCCTTGGCGCCGGCGGAAGTCGAGAGTCTGCTCAAGCGTATGGGTGTTGATGAACCGAAATACAAGATTGACGTCGCGGTCGGGGATCGCGTCAAGATTACCGACGGTCCGTTCAAAGATTTTGACGGCAAGATTTCCGAAATCGATCCCGAAAAAGGTCGTGTCAAAGTCTTGGTCACAATTTTCGGTCGCGAGACGCCGGTCGAATTAGATTTTCTTCAGATTAAGAAAATCTAGAATTATCAGTTATCAATTTCCAGTTTCCAATAAATTTTCAATAATCAATTATCAAACATGGCAAAAAAGATAAAGACAATAATAAAGTTGCAGGTGATCGCGGGGGCATTGGAACCGTCGAAGATTGGGCAGGCTTTGGGTCCGCAGGGATTGAATCTTGCCCAATTCATGAGTCAGGTCAATGAAGTCACCAAAGACAAAACTGGTCAGCAGATTCCGATTGAAATTACGGTCTTCGATGATCGTACATTTGAATTTATTTTGAAGACCCCGCCCGCGGCGTATCTTTTGCGTAAAGCGGCCGGGGTGGAGAAAGGTTCCGGTGTGCCGAATAAAACCAAAGTCGGTAAAGTCACCAAAGATGATGTCCGCGCCATCGCCGAACAGAAAATGGCCGACCTCAACGCCAACGATATCGATGCCGCTATGAAAATTGTCGAAGGTACTGCCCGTTCGATGGGAATCGACGTAAAATAGTTCTCAACACAAACTAAAACCGGGACTTGCGTCCCGGTTTTAGTTTGATAGGATTCAAGGAGCACTTTTAGGAGGTCAGATGATTATTCACAGAAACATGGACACGAATGAGCTCGCGAAGAAAATCGTGCTCAATTATCAAGCTTTGCAATCCCAAGTATTTGCCTGCCGAATTCTGGGGGCAAAGATTGTACTCACGATTGGATCCTGGGACATGCTTCATATTGGGCATGCTCGTTATCTCATCAAAGCCCGGAGTCAAGGGGATATCTTAGTGGTTGGCGTCGACAGTGATCAAGCTATCAAAAGATACAAGGGTCCAAACCGACCCATCATTCCCGAAGCAGAACGACGCGAAATGCTGAGTTATCAAGCATACGTCGACTTCGTGACGATCGTGGATGATGTCGATGCTCAAGGAAAGTGGCAGTATGCTCTTCTTCGGATCATCAAGCCCGACGTGTTCGTAGCCGTAGAGGGTAGCTATCCCGAGGAACAGTGTAGAGAAATTCAGAAGCATTCCAGTGAGTTGATAGTTCTACCTCGGCAGGCTGAAAAAACCTCCTCAACGGATATCTTCAATAAAGTGGTGAAAGACGAAGAAATGGCAAAAAAATTGCGAGGAGATAGAGAATGAAGACAATTATTATTCTCTATGTCCCAGTAATCCATCGAGGGTACATCAATTTTCTTCAGAAATATCTATTCTCAGATCTTGTCTATGTACTCGGTCAGGATCTTGTGGATGAATTAGTTGAGTATAAGGAAATTCGGGCATTACCTCCGATCATGGTCGCCGCGGCACTTTCTTCCCTTGAAATATGTCATAGAGTACATGTTCTAAGTGGTTGGATGCTTGCAGGGCTTCAAGAAGATCAAGAATCCATTCGAGTCATTACGGCGGATGAATCCATTTCTCGGAAATTCATTGAGAAGTATCTTCCGTGTATCAAAGACGTTACATACGACACCACATTCTTGCGCTGGGACGGAGGAAAAGTTTTCTCTGTTCAAGAAGTCAGTTGTGACAGAATTTCAATTGGTGCAACTGACCGCACTTTTATGGCTGAAGCCCAGCAGTTGGCTCAAGCAAGCTCTGATTGGTGGCGGCAAGTGGGTGCAATTCTTGTGACTGCAAATCACACATTCCGATCCCATAATCACCACGTTCCTTCGGAATACACGCCCTATATCAACGGCGATCCCCGCGATTCAATCAAGGCTGGGACACACAGTGAATTTTCTTCAGCACTTCATTCCGAGAAAGCTGTTTTTGCTCAAGCTCTGCGAACCGGAATTTCTACGGATGGTGCCGATCTCTACACCACCGTTTTTCCTTGTCCTGATTGCGCGAAACTTATCGCGTACTCGGGGGTGAAACGACTCTTTTTTCAGACTGGACATGCTTCACTAGATGGCGTGGAGGTTTTGAAAGCCAAAGGTGTCGAAATTATCAAAGTCGAATAAAAACAGCCCCGTGGTACACGATGTACCGCGGGGCTTTAACCTATCGGAAATGAAACTGTTTTAGCTCGCTTAGTTCTGCCATCCAATTGGGGAACAATGAGATGACAGTGAAGATGACAAACCGTCGCACCGGTGTAAGATGTTTCGCCAAACCGCATCGCAAAGCCGCCACCGGGAATTTTGAATTTCGTAACCGCCCAACTAATTAATCGGAAGATACTTGTCAGATCAGTGTTTTTCAATTCACTGATATTTTCTTTGTGTTTTATGCAGATGATAACAAAGTGGAGTTGAGATTTTGGATATGCCCAGCTACTCCGGGTAATAAACCAGCTACCGGATCGCCGTAGAATTGGATGTTTGTGGTACACAAAATTTTCCGGACAGAAAGGACACAAACCTTGACGTGCTATTTTTCCAATAACTTGTTTGTATCCCTTTGATTTTGCGTACTGGATGTCAACGACTTTCTTTATCATGGGGTCAACCTTTCGAATATCATGAAGGAATAGGGGTATCTGTTGTCGTTGTCGGCAGAATGATATTCGTTGTATGTCTGTTTCCAAGAAAAAAATCCTTGGGGGAGTCTTCTCAGATTTAAAAAGGTATCCGCCTCAAATTCATGATGAATCATGGTGAGATTGAGTTCGTCACAATCGGGAAGCATTTGCTTATAGATCTCAGCTCCGCCAATGATAAAGACTCGATCTTTACCTTCCTTTTCGGCAATGTGTAGAGCATCATCAATCGAACCTGTTGGAATACATCCAAATTCGTCGTAACCAGTTTGACGAGTGATGACAATATTCATTCGTCCTGACAAAGGACGTTTCGGAAATGATTCGTAGGTCTTTCGTCCTACGATCAATGGAAATCCCATCGTGATCTGCTTGAATCGAATCATGTCTGCACGCTGATGACCTCGCCACGGCACGTGTCCTCGATTACCAATGGCATAATTACTATCCACGGCTACAAGAATTATTTTTTTCATACGCCCACCGGGTATTTGATATAGGGATGAGGATTGTAATCCGCGAGCGTGAAGTCTTCAATTTTGAACTCAAAGATATTCTTTACGTCGGGATTCAATTGTAGTCGAGGCAGTGGTCGGGGCTCACGGACAAGTTGCACGTCTTTCATAATCTCGATTTGATCGTTATAGATGTGAATGTCCGTTAAATAGTGACTGAAGATTCCCAGAGTAAGCCCAGTCACCTGCGCCACCATCCGATGAAGAAGAGCATACGAAGCAATATTGAAGGGCACACCGATTGGTAAATCGGCAGCGCGTTGCATCATACAGAGATCGATGATGCCTTCGGCTACAATGAATTTGAAGATCCCATGACAAGGAGCGATAAACACGTCGTCGACTTCTGCCGGGTTCCATGATGTTACCATCATGCGTTTTGAATCTGGGCGTGTCTTGATCTCTTCGATGACATTTGAAATTTGGTCGATGATTTTTCCGCCGACTCCGCGCCATGAACGCCACTGGGGACCGTAAATACGTCCCAATCTCCCCTCGGGCAAGTTGTATTGATCACAAATTTCTTTAGTTGCCCACGCATCCCAGAGGTGAACGTTGTCGCGATGAAGATCTTTGATATCGTCAGATCCGCTGAGGAACCAGAGAAGTTCTGCGACAATTGCTTTCCATGACCCCTTCATATTTTTGGTTGTGAGAAGGGGGAAACCCATATCAGGTTCGAAACGCAGTTCATGACCGGTATAGACACGGTTGCCGATACCCTGAACGCTGGTAGTGCGATTACGCCCTTTGTTCAAAACAAGATTGGCAAGATCAAGATATGCTTGCACGTTGCTACCTCTTTGTTTTTAGATGTTAAAGAAACCGCGTCAATACTACCATAACTTTAATTCAGGTCAAACCTTTTTTCTTTCAATAAATCGTGGTAAATTAAGGATCATATATCAATACTTCGACTATGGCACAGTATAAACCGACAATTGGACTGGAAATACATACGGCACTAAAAACCAAAACAAAGATGTTTTGTGATTCGGTGAATGATCCCGATGAAAAGCGACCGAATTGGAATGTTTGCCCGATTTGTATGGGGCACCCTGGGACAATTCCCGTGATCAACGAAGAGGCAGTTAGAAAAGTAATTTTGACGGGTTTGGCACTGAACTGTTCGATCGCACACGATACATTCTTTGAACGCAAGAATTATTTCTATCCCGATTTACCGAAAGGCTACCAGATTTCTCAATATCAGAAACCATTATGCGAGATGGGGCATCTCGACATAAATTTCCAATTTCCAACCCGCCTGCCGGACGGGCAGGTTTCCAATTTCCAATCAAATCCCAATTTTTCAAATTCCAAACCTAAAAGAATACGGATTACTCGGATTCATCTTGAGGAAGATGCGGGACGGCTCCAGCACACGGATGAAGGATCGCTCGTTGATTACAATCGGGCGAGTGTGCCGCTGATGGAACTCGTGACCGAGCCAGACTTTACCAATGGTCAGGATGTGCGGGCGTTCGCGGAAGAATTTCAGCTCATTCTCAAATATATTGGTGCGTCGGACGCAGATATGGAAAAAGGTCTGATGCGGGTTGAGGTGAATATATCTCTGCGACCAGAATTTTCAATTTTAAATTTTTCTCCCTTTGGGAGATCTTTACGACAATTTTCAAAAAAACTTGGTACCAAAGTCGAAATTAAAAATCTCAATTCCATAAAAGCGGCGGCGGATTCGGTGGATTATGAAATCAAACGTCAACAAGAACTGCTTGAAGGTGGGGGGCAGGTTGTTGCCGAAACTCGGGGCTGGGACGAGAATAAAAAGTCTACTTTCAGTCAGCGTTCCAAAGAAGAAGCCCATGATTATCGCTATTTTCCCGAACCGGATCTACCGCCGTTGAAAATACTAGAAACAAGGAACAATGATCAAGGAACACAGACAGATGGGAAATTTTATATTGATGAAATTAGAGCACTGATGCCCGAATTACCCCAGGCGCGACGGGAACGATTTAAAAAACAATACGGTTTACCCGAAGCCGATATCGATTTGTTTACCACCAATCAGTCGCTCGGTAATTTCTTCGAGCATACGGCGAGTGAACTTTTATCTTTCGATAATCTAGGTCACTTGGAACGGCCGGCGCCGGAACATAACGAGCGATTATTTAAACTTGCTTCTAACTATTTAATTACCGAAATTCAGAAACATCAGGCGCTGGCTAATCCGCCAGCTGGCGGACGGGAAAACAATACCATCACTCCTGAACATTTTGCCGATTTGATCGTGCGAGTCTTTCATAAACAGATCTCGTCAACTGGTGCGCAGGTGGCGCTGGAAGAAATGTTTAAAACTGGGGCATCACCGGAACAGGTCATCAAAGAAAAAGATCTCGGACAGGTTTCCGATTCCGGCGCGTTGGATGCGGTCGTGGATGCGGTGATTGCTGCCAACCCAAAGCCGGTAGAAGATTACAAAAAAGGCAAAGAAGTCTCGCTCAAATTCCTCGTCGGTATGGCGATGCGTGAAAGTAAAGGAAAGGCAAATCCACAGATTTTGGAAGAAATTATTAAAAGTAAACTCAAATAAAAAAGCAGCCCCGACTAGCGAGACTGCTGTTAGTTCTGGGCATGGTTCAGATTTACTAGAATTCTCTGCTGGATGAATTCTTTTTGAGCCGGAGTATCTGCCCACAAGAGTATCGGTCCGAAATTGTCAAAAAGAGCGCACAGCTTATCAGTGCAGGCTTCGCACGATTGTGTGTGCTTGTCGATCTCATGCTCACCTCTGATGTGTGGTTGTGTTGCCACCACGTCGTCAATCATGTAGTGTGCAATTTCCTGATCCGTAAGATGCGGTCCAGGTGGAAATTCAGAAATTGCCAAGATGTCTTCCATGAGTCTTTTGATTCCTCTGTTTGGGATCCGTCTTCTCATTGTTAAGCTCCTGTTTTGTTTATACTCTTTTTAATAAATTTGTCCAGGAGTGGTAAGGCTTGGTTGTTTTTGCTAAGCCACTTAATTTTTTTGTTGCGTTTAAACCAAGTCATTTGGCGCTTGGCGTATTGGATTTCCGAACGCATAAATTCTTTCACCATTGTCTGTTTATCGATTTTAGTATCTAGGAATTTTATAATAGCTCGATAACTTAACCCAAAATCATAAATTCTTTTTTTGGTCACTCTATTTTGTATTAAGTTTTTAACCTCTTTGATCGCGCCTTTTTTGAGCCGTTGATTAACTCGAATCGCGATTCGTTTTTCCAGGTTTTTAGGATTGAGACCAAGCCACAAAACGTTATAGCGAGTAGCCAATAGTGAATAGTGGGTATTGAGGAACGGGACTTTGCCGAGAGAGTCGATAATTTCTAGAGCCCGGATGACACGGACTTTGTTATGAGGATCAATAGTTTTAGATCGTTCAGGATCGCGTTTTTTAAGCTTTTGATAAAGTTTTTCAGCGGTAAACTTGTTGAGGTTTAACCTCAACAAAGGATTCGGCGGGACTTCGGGGATGTCGATATCATAAATCAGAGCATCGATATATAAGCCGGTACCACCGACGATGATGGGAAGTTTGCCGCGTTTGATGATATCCGAAATCGCGCGTTCCGCCTGTGATTTAAAATCTGAAACCGTAAACACTTTTTTCGGACTGACAATATCGATTAAGTGATGTCTAATGCCCATTGCTAAATAAATACGATCGTATTTATTTAGCAACTTGTCTCGGGGGATTTTTCCGGTGCCGATGTCCATACCGCGATAGACTTGGCGCGAATCTGCGGAGATGATTTCTCCGTTGAATTTTTTAGCCAATTGAACGGCAAGATCCGACTTGCCAGAAGCAGTCGGACCGAGAATGACGATGATTTTTTGCTTATTCTTCAAAGATCATATTGAGGTGTAAATATTTTTATTTCTTGAGTTCAATCTCTTCTTTGAGTTGAGCGACGGCAGTGTCGATCTGCATGGTACCCACTTGCCCGTCCTCTGGTGGGTATCCACTTTTGACATGTTTGCGGACAGCAACGGATTGAGATTTGACTTCTTTGTCGCCGACGACAAAAATATATGGGGTCTTTTGTTTTTCGGCATTGCGGATTTTTTTGCCGAGAGTCTCATTCTCGTTATGGAGTTCGGCGCGAATACCGGCGTGACGAAGTTTGTGCATGACAGCTTCCGCCCAAGCTTGCTGGGTTTCTGAAATCGTGACCACCGCGACTTGTACCGGCGATAACCAGAGTGGAAACGCGCCGGCGTAGTGCTCGATCAAAACACCGATAAATCGTTCCAGTGAGCCGTAGACAACACGATGGACGACGACGGGAGTTTTTCGGCTGCCATCGGTGGCGGTATATTCAAGTTCAAACCGTTGGGGCAGTTGAAAATCAAGCTGGATCGTACCCATTTGCCATTCACGCCCGATGGCATCTTTCATTATAATATCGATCTTTGGTCCGTAAAAGGCGCCGTCGCCTTCGGCGATCGTATATTGTTTCCCAGATTTTTCGAGAATTTCTTTGAGAGCTTGTTCGGCTTTGTCCCAGGTCGATTGTTCACCAAGAAACGCAGTTGGTCGGGTGCCTAATCGAAATGAATATTCAAGTCTGAAAATACCGTAAAACTTTTTGCAGATTTCGAAGATATGTTCGTATTCTGAACCGATCATGTCTTCAGAAATAAAATTATGAGAATCATCTTGCTGGAAGGAACGACAGCGTAATAATCCATTCAGCGTACCGGAGCGCTCGTAGCGATGGAGACGATCGGTGTCAGAAAGCCGAATCGGGAGCTCTTTATAACTGTGTGACTTTGATTTAAAAACAAGCATCGCATTCGGACAGTTCATCGGTTTAATACCATAGATTTCGTTTTCGCCCATGTTAGCGATAAACATATCGTCTTTGTAATGTTCCCAATGTCCCGACATTTTCCAAAGCTCGGCTTTGTTCACCAGTGGACTTGCGATTTCTTGGTAACCAAGCTGGGCATGTTCAACGCGCCAGTAGTTTACCAATTCGTTATAAAGAATGAGTCCTTTGGGTAGCCAGTAAGGCATACCGGGAGCTGTTTCATGAAACATAAACAAATCTAACTCCGCGCCAAGTTTGCGGTGGTCGCGTTTCTTGGCTTCTTCGAGCATGGTCAGGTGGGCTTTGAGGTCATCCTTGGTGGCAAAGGCGAGACCGTAGATGCGGGTGAGTTGGGGGTTCTTTTCGTCACCGCGCCAGTAAGCGCCGGCGAGACGGGAAAGTTTGAAGGCTTTTAGATCGATGTCTTTAATATTATCGACGTGTCCGCCGCGGCAGAGGTCAAGAAATCCAGCCATTAGTAGATAGCCATTAGCCAATAGTGAAGAAACTGAGGGAGATTTTTCTTTTGGACCCGAATAATACAGTGTGATTGCCTCACCTTTATTTTCTAATTCTTCAATAAGTTCAAGCTTGTAATTGTTATTTTTAAATATTGTTTTAGCGTCTTGAACACTGATATCAATTTTCTCAAATCCGTCCCAGGTTTTTAACAGTTCGCGCATCTTCTCTTCAATCTTCGGCAAGTCATCATCGGAGACGGTGCCGACAACGTCGATGTCGTAATAGAAACCATCATCGATCGCGGGTCCGATGGCAAGCTTTGAATTCGGATACAATTCTAAAACCGCCGCGCCGAGCAAATGGGCGAGTGAATGCCGAAGGTGTTCAAGATTTTTGTTAGCCATTAGTTATTATCATACCTTCAGTAGATCTCCCGTAGGGATGAGCCACTAGAAATTAGTAAATACAGGATACCAAATAAATACACTAAACGGAAGAACTTGATTTATATATGGATTATGCTATCGTAGTAATCAAGAAAGGAGAGTTGGTATGACCTTGTTTAATCGTCCGGATTCAGAAGGTTTGCGTGTTGGGCCGTTCCCTCAACGCGGTGCTGATGTCAGAGAAGCACTGACCGGTGAGGTACCTGTTCACCAACCCAAGACTTGTTCTTTTGGCGAAATCAAGCCCGGTCTTCAGTTCTTTGATCAGCCCCAACACCCCGAACCGGTTATGGGGAATCTCTCGAGTAAACAGCGCTGGGTTAAATTACCGGAAGGCATGACATTCAAGGGTCGTTCCGTGAACGCCATGCGGCTTGACGATTCCGTTGCCAAAATCAAATGTTGTTGTTTTACTGATTCTCACCACGTTGAACCTTGCTGATAGCCACGCCCCGTTTTTACGGGGCGTTTTTAATTAAAATATCTATTTGGAGGCTAAGCCTCCAAATAGCCTTTATGCGGTTAATGTGGCGATGTGTTTGACGTCGTCGCAGAGGAGTTTTAGGACACCATCGCGGTCGTTGATTTTGCCGCGGACGGTGACGATGGTATTTTCTTTGAACCCATCGGGGTATCTTTCAAAGACATTTGGGAAGACGACGACCTCGATTTTTGACGTTAAATCTTCAACCCACGAGAACATCATCGGTTTGCCGGTCTTGGTCAAGATTTTTTGCGTTTTGGTCACAATCCCGCCGATGCGGACTTGCGGAGATTTGAGTGTCAGCGTGTTAATAGGAACGATATTTTCGGCTTGTAATATTGCTTTATATTCACCCAACGGATGGGCGGAGACAAATAACCCCAAAAGTTCTTTTTCCCACATCAGTTTTTCTGATTGCGCTGCGGGCGCGGTTTGGGTCAGACGCAGGGCGGGGAGGGCAATAGGATCGTCACCGAATAAACTTGCTTGACCAAGACTCTTACTCTTTTGTTTATCGTGGGCGAATTCCAGGAGATGTTCGATATTGAGCAACAGCATATTGCGTTCGCCAAATGTATCGAGCGCGCCACACTTTATGAGTGCTTCCAGTGATTTTTTATTCAAATCTTTGTCTTGGACACGACTGACAAAATTCTCAACATCCGTGAACGGTCCATTGGCGGTGCGTTCGGCGATGATTGCATCGGCAACGTGCGAGCCAAGATTTTTAATCGTCAATAAGCCGAAACGAATTTGGTCTTGGTCTAACAGGTCGGGCCTGTTAGACATTTTGATAACCGTGAAATCTTTAAAGGAACTGTTAATATCGGGTGCAAGGACCGGGATCTTCATGTTTTGACATTCATCAATCACTTCAGCGACTCGTTCAACATCACCCGATTCCGCGGTGAGAATGGCGCACATATACTCCGCGGGATAATTGGCTTTCATATAGGCGGTTTGATAAGCGACACGACCGTAGCAGGCCGCATGAGCTTTATTAAAACCATAACCCTGGAAGGGCTCAAATAGATTCCAGATTTCTTCGCCTTGTTCCGTGGTCATGCCGCTGTGAGTCTTACAACCCTGGACGAAAATTTCATGCTGTTTCGCCATCTCGGCTGGAATTTTTTTACCGACAGCTTTTCTGAATTTATCCACGCCCTCCCAAGTGTAGCCGGCTAATTCCATAGCTGTAGATAATAAATCATCTTGATAGACTAGCACGCCGTATGATTTTGATAGAAATTTTTCGACTTTGGGATGAAAATAGATAATTGGACTGCGACCATGTTTGCGAGCAATATATTCCTGAATATTATTGATCGGACCGGGGCGATAGAGAGCAACCATAGCGTTTAGATCATGGATCGTGGTCGGTTTAAGTTCCATCAAATACTTGGTCATGCCCGCTGAACCGCCCAGTTGAAACACACCTTCCGTCCCACCGTTGGCAAGCATAATGAACGTTTTTTTATCATCAAAGGGAATTTTTTCGATATCAATCGTGAGACCGCGATGATCTTTAACCATGTGTACCGCATTTTCCAGAATGGCCAGATTCCGAATTCCCAAAACATCGAGTTTCAAAAGGCCAACGCCATCTTCGCCGACTGTATACATATCATATTGAGTGATGAGGTTATTGCCTTCTTTAGGATCAAATTGGATGGGGACATACTCAATTAAAGGTTTTGGCGAAATTACCAGACCCGCGGCGTGGACAGAAACATGACGGATCGTGCCTTCCAGTTTTTCGGCGATATCAAGAATCTGGCGGGCTTCGAGATCGTGATCGTAGAGATTCTTGAGTTCTGGTTCCATACTCAAGGCGCGTTTGACGGTCATCGGGAAGCCCTGCGAACCCAAAGGAATCAGTTTAGCGAGCTTATCACCGACTTCGTATGATTTACCCGTGGCGCGCGCGACATCGCGCACGGCTCCGCGGGCGAGCATAGTACCGAAGGTGCCGATTTGCGCAACTTTATCCGCCCCGTATTTTTTTTTGGTGTACTCGACGATTTCTTGGCGGCGATTATCGGCAAAATCCATATCGATGTCAGGCGCGGACGGACGGAACGGATTTAAAAATCGTTCAAACGGCAATTGAAATTCGATCGGATTGACACTGGTGATACCGGATAAATAAGCAACGAGTGATCCAGCGGCCGAACCCCGGACTGTCGTGTAAATATCAGATTCATGGGCGAATCGAAGCAAATCCGCGACGACCAAAAAATAGGGGGCATAATTTTTGTTTTTAATAATTTCAAGTTCATATTGCCGGCGTTTTTCAATTTCTGGATTATTATCAAGACCTTTTTCAGTAGCGCCTTTTTTGGTTAAATCATCAAGCATCTCGTCTCCAGACTTGCCGGGTTCAAGTTCAAAGTTGGGGAAAATGAATTTTCCGAGGATCAATTCGACATTACAGCGGTCGGCGATGACTTGGGTATTCGCGACGGCTTCGGGGATGTCTTTGAAGCGTTCGATCGCTTCTTCAGTGGAGAGGGAATGATATTCGCCTTTACCCGAAAATATCGCGGGGTCACTGACATCGCTGTGGGTTGAAATTGCGACGAGGGTTTTGTGAGCCACGGCATCATCGGGACGCAAATAATGCGAATCTTGGGTAGCAACGAGGGGAATATTTAATTTTTTAGAAAATCCGAGGATGGTATTTTTCCAATCTTCAAAAAAATCCACATCCGGATGGTGCATAACCTCGAGGTAATAATTCTCAGCGCCGAAGATCGATTGGTATTCCAGCACGATCGCTTCGGCTTTGGCTTTATTACCCGATTGAATCGCGCGACCGAGTTCACTACCCGGACAGCCGGATAAACAAATCAAACCTTCGGCGTGTTCGCGCAAAATATCTTTATCAATTCGTGGTTTGTAGTAGTAGCCCTCCAAGTGCGCCTTGGTTGTTAACTTCATCAAATTCTGGTAGCCCGTATTGTCTTTTGCCAGAAGGGTGAGGTGGTAGCGTTTATTGTCGATATGAGGTTCTTTTTGAAAACGGGTGCGGTTGGCGACATAGGCTTCGACGCCGATGATGGGTTTGATATTGTTTTTCTTGCAGGTGGTATAAAAATCAATGACGCCGTACATGACGCCGTGATCCGTGAGTCCGATTGCCGTCTGTCCGTGCTCCTTTGCCAGCTTTACCATGCCATCAATTTGGGACATGCCGTCCAAAAGCGAGTAATGAGAATGGGTATGTAAGTGGACGAATTTGTTCACCCCCACACTCATCAAGCGATTGTCTTGCAACTGGGAATTTTCGCTTGTATGAGTGTGGGGGTTCATAGAGATTTAAGTATGATTCACAGGATCAACCCATGCACACTCGAATTAGTACTTCCGTATTGTACCAGTCACTCGCGATGACGCAATGTTGATAGTTACTTAAGACCAGTTGCAAGTGTATCTTTTTTGTGGTACTCTCAATTCTGTCCAAGATTGTAGCGATTGGCGACAAATACGCACCCGCCCAACTTTTACTCCGTAAAACTTAGGCGAGGTTGTTCATTTGCAGCTACTCGTTACACTCGTAGGCAAATTTCTCATGGCAGTTCCCAGACATCATATGGCGAAAGGCAAGCAACTACGACGACGTAGCCATTTGGCGTTGAAAGGTGCGTCCTTAACCAAATGCGCGCATTGCGCGAAAATGATTGTGTCCCATCAAGTCTGCAAATTCTGTGGTTTTTACAAAGGTCGAGAAATTATAAATGTTCTCGCAAAAGAATTAAGAAAGCGCGAAAAGCAGAGCGCACAACGCACTGCTTAGTTATCAATTACCATTTTTCAGTTTCCAATAAGTGATCAGTTCTCAATAACTGAAAACTGGAAACTGTGAACTGTAAACTGAATAGTGGCATCAAGACATCTATCTCGAAGCGTCGCAATGCAGTCCCTCTACGAGTGGGATTTTAAAGGTATGAAAGCCGATGAGCTTGCGGGTATTGTTGAACGTAATATCACCGAGTTCGCGGCGGGGCTTGATGATCCCACGTTTATTGTCCAGCTCGTACAGGGCGTGGTTACCCATCTCGAAAAACTCAATGCCATCATCGAAAAAGCCGCGCCCCAATGGCCATTGGCTCAAATCGCCATCGTTGATCGGAATGTTTTGCGGATCGGTTTGTACGAATTACTCTTTGGGAATCGCGATGAAGTTCCGCCCAAAGTCGCTATTAATGAAGCCATCGAACTTGGTAAATCATTCGGTGGCGATTCGTCCGGCAAATTCGTGAATGGTGTCCTCGGCACGGTCTATCGCGAAATCGGCGAACCGGGCAAAGACGATGAAACAAAGGTAGACAAGAATAAAGAATAGTTATCAGTTGTCAGTTCTCAATTTCCAATAAGTTCTCAAAGATTCAGTTTTCAAAGGTTTGGAAACTGAAAACTTACTGGTAACTGGAAACTGAAAACTGGAAATTTACAGTGTTGGATATTTCTCCGTTGGAACAAAAAATTAAGGTTGAATTTAAAAACAAGGATTTATTACTCCAGGCTTTGACCCATCGGTCGTATATTAATGAAAATCCGAAGTGGCATCCCGCCCGACCGGACGACGTCGGTCGTTCGGGCGGGGTGGATCATAACGAACGGCTGGAGTTTTTGGGTGACGCGGTGCTGGAACTGGTCGTAACTGAACATCTCTACGCGACGTATCCGAATCCGGAAGGGGAATTAACAAATTGGCGGGCGGCGCTCGTGAATGCGATTATGCTTTCGGAAATTTCCAAGAATTTTGATTTGAATGACTATATGTTGCTCTCGCGCGGGGAAGCCAAAGACACCGGCCGGGGGCGC
>OBEQ011875517.1_pt1 | contig 20882 bp, 18 predicted proteins | sample 1670901 | NCBI WGS metagenome assembly OBEQ01 (sample SAMEA104232315, study PRJEB22302) | groundwater metagenome | biome: forest; feature: aquifer; material: groundwater | place: USA | collected 2011-08-07 | depth 5.4 m
GGCTCGCGGATGCGGGGCTCCACGCGGGCAGCCTGTGGTGGACCACCTGGCAGACCCCGGAGTACGACCAGTACACGCGCACCTGCGGCCTGGACGGCCTGTTCCATAATTACGGCCAGCCCTTCACCAAGCCCCTGTTCCAGAACGGCGTGGCGCTGTTCAACGAGTACATCAAGGAACGCCGCAACGCGGACAGCGTCTACCTGGATCTGGCCGCCGTGCCCGCCAATCCCGCCGAGCCCCAGTTCCGGGCCATGAAGGTCATCACCCCGGACTTCGTGCCCAACGGCTACGCCAAGCTCCGCGCGGTGGCGGATTCCCTGATCCGGAAATTCCCCAACAAGTACGTGTTCCTGTTGCCCACGGCCTTCATCAATACGGCCAAGGCTTATTACGGCTTCCCATCCGCCATCAATAACCCGGGCGCTCCGGGCTTGCAGGGGGCGCCGCTGCGCTATCCCGTGGCTGCGGATGGGGACATGCGCATCCGCCTTCCCCGCGCGTATTTCACAGCGCCGAAGGGATCCTCCGGATCCAAAGGTTCCAACGGATCTCCGGGAGCCGTCGGATCCGGAAACAAGGGACCGGATATTTCCGGATTGCGCGACGCCTCCGGGCGCGTGCCGATAAACAACCGCAATGCCGCCAGGGGTGACGGCGGAGCGGCCCCCGCGAGCGGCGGCGACATGCCGACCGCGCCATAGAAGGAATTCCCCATGCTCATCACCCGCTCTGAACGCATCGCCGGTACCATTCCGGTACTCCTCCTCCGATTGACGCCAATGGCGATCACCGCCCGCCGCAAGCCCATCGCGTTGCTGGCGCTTATCGCCTGGTTTTTTTCCGCCGCCCCGTCCTCGGCCGTTCCCATCGTGCCCCAGCGCAATGAGCTGGTGGGGGCGTATTATTACAACTGGTATTTTCCCGGCAAGTGGAAGGATCTGGCCTCGCAATTGACGCCCAACCTCGGCTGGTACAAAAGCGACAGCATGCCCGTGGTCATCCAGCATATCGACACCGCCGCCTATTACGGCATCGATGTGTTCTTCATGTCCTGGTGGAAAAAGACGGACGTAACCGATACGTATCTGAAGACCGGTTTCATGAAGGCGCCCAACAAGAACAAGATGAAGTTCGCCATGGTGGTGGAGCCCTTGGGCGAGCTGGATACTTTGGACGGAAAGCGGGACGGTATCGTCGACTTCGATTCGGCCGCCGTGGTCAAGGCCTGGATCGACATGTTCGTCTATTTCAAGGACAATTTCTGGAGCGACCCCAGCTACTTCAAGGTGGACGGGAAGCCCGTGGTGCTGGTCTACGTCACGCGCACCTTCAAGAATTTCGGCACCCAGCATCTGGACAGCCTGCGCGCCCACGTGGGGCCCATCTACATCATGGCCGACGAGGCCTTCATCGGCACGCAGTCCGATCCCATGACCGCGCGCAACGGCATCCGCAACCGCTTCAGCGTGTTCGATTCCTACGTCTCCTACAACTCCTACGAGGCCGGGCTGCTCACCGCCGGGGATTCCGCCCTCGCCTATCAGCGCCGCGTGGCCATGCCCTATTACCAGAAGTGGGCCGCGAAGACGGTGTTCCATCCGCCCATCATGCCCTATTACCAGGACTTCCGCGCGGGCCATCCGCCTCTGCCCGGTTCCGACGCGCAGTTCAAGACCGTCATCAATGAGATCAAGGGCTTGCCCCAATGGGCGCCCGCCGGGGAAAGCCTGAACCGGATCTACATGGTGACCAGTTGGAACGAATGGTTCGAGGGCACCAGCCTGGAGCCGTCCGTGGAGCGCGGGGACAAGCCATTGAAGGTGCTGCGCGAGGCTTTCGTGAATGAAGGCACACATTCCCGCCCCGAGCCCGTGGCCGTCGTCAAGCAGACCCCGCTACGCCTCAAGTCCGTCTTCAAGAACGCCTACCTGTGCGTGGAGAAGAACGCGAAGGGGAATGCGGCCGTGCCCGCTGGCTGCGAAACCGCCTCGCAGACCTTGATCCTGATCGATCTGGGGAACGATGAAGCGGCCCTCAAGGATCCCGTCTCGGGAAAATACCTGGGCGTGTATTCGGACAGCCTGGTGTATCCCATGGACGATTTCATCGGGACCTGGGAGATCTTCAAGGTCGTCAAGCAAGGGGACAACATCGCCTTGCAGTCCAAAAAGACCGGCGCGTTCCTGAAACCCTCGGTGGATGCGGCCGGACCCATTCTGGCCAAAGGTCCCTTGGACACGGACGCGTTGTTCACCATTGACCTGACCGCCGTTTCGCTTAATCCCAGGGCGGCCCGGGACGTCGCGGCTTCCGGCCCGCATCCTTACGCCGTTTCCTATTCCGGAGGAAACCTGCGTGTTACGGATGCGGGCCCGGAAAAGGTGCGCATCCGGATTTCCGACCTCGCCGGCCGGGTGCTGGCGGACCGGTACTTTTTCGGCGGCGGCATGTACAATCTCGGCGCGGTCCCGAGCGTTGGAATCCGCTTCCTGACGGTCGAATCCAACGGCATCCTCCGCCGGCAATGCCTCGCGACCCTGGATCGATAAAGGGAATCAGGTTGGATGGCCCGCCGGCGATCCCTCTTTTCCCACATTTTGAACTTTACATTTTGAACTTTGACTTTTGACTTCTCTCCTCCCCGCACCCCCCCCCTCGGGATCCTCCAGAAAATCAAGCGGAATGTAACCCTTGAGGTTACGTTTCACCCCACTTTTTCCCACCCGGCTTTACCAAGATTTATAGTGCGTCGACGCGTTCCCGGGCTTACCCTTGAAGGGCGGTGCCCATGGCGACTGATTTGCCAAGGGCCTTCCAGAGCCGCCAATAGGAACGCCAGATGCCCGAGTTCGCTTCCAGATCGCGCAACATTAATGACGGAGACGCCAAAGCCGCTTCTTTCGCGCTGGCCACGATTTTCCTGGCGATCCTGCCGGGAGCTTTTCCGACCACCGCTTCCTCCCTCTCCACCTCTTCCCCTACAGCGGCGGCCGTCGACGCGACCACGCTCAAGAACAAAGTGCTTTTCGGCTACCAGGGCTGGTTCGATTGTCCGTTGTCCGGAGGCGGCTGGACGCATTGGTCCCATGGCGTGCCCGCCGAAGGCACCCTCACCGTGGACCTCTATCCGGACCTGAAGGAATTCAAGACCACGGATCTCTGCGCCGCGGGGGATCTCAAGATCGCGGGAAAGCAGGCCTATCTGTTCTCCGCCAAGACCCCGGCCGTCGTCGACGCCCATTTCAGGTGGATGCAGGACTACGGCCTGGACGGCGTTTACGTGCAGCGCTTCGTGGGCGAGACCTCCTGGAAGAAATCGACCGGGGACGTAGTGCTGAAGAACGTCATGAAATCGGCCGCCGCCTACGGCCGCGTGTTCGCCATCGAGTACGACGTGTCGGGCGCTTCGGACGCCGGGTTCGCGGACGCCATCAAGAACGATTGGAAATACCTGGTCGACTCCCTGAAGATCACGTCACAGCCGGGTTACCTGCACGAAGGCGGCAAGCCCGTGCTCTCCATATGGGGCATCGGCTTCACGGAAAGCCACCCCCCCGCGGATCCTGCGGCCGCCGCCGCCTTCATCTCCTGGTTCAAGACCGGGGCCGAAGTGAAGTACCAGGTCTTCTACATGGGCGGAACGCCTTCGTGGTGGCGCCTGCTCAAGGACGACGCCCGCGCCGATGCGGCCTGGAAGCCGGTGTACAAATCCATGGACGCCATCCAGCCGTGGGCCGTGGGCCGCTTCGGCGACTCCGCCGGGGCCGAGAACTGGAAGCGGACCTCCATCGTCCCCGACCTCGCCGAGACCAAGGCCAACGGCAATCTCTATGTGCCCGTGGTCTTCCCGGGCTTCTCCTGGAAGAACCTGAATGCCGGACCCTTCAACCAGATCCCGCGCAAGGGCGGCAAGTTCTTGTGGCGCCAGGCCATGAACGCCAAGGCTTCGGGGGCGGAAGCCCTCAAGATCGCCATGTTCGACGAGGTGGACGAAGGCACGGCCATGTTCAAGATCGCGCCCATGCGCTCCGACGCGCCGGACAAAGGCACTTGGCTCACCCTCGACGCGGACGGCCTCGATCTTCCTTCGGATTGGTACCTGCGCGTGGCCGGGGAGGTAACCCGCGTGTTTCATGGATCGCGGCCCATGTCGGACACCATCCCCTTCCGTCCCGGGGATCCCATCGCGTTGTATCGGGAAAGCCGCGCGGTCGCTCCCTTCTCGGCCTTGACTTACGCCGCGGGCCGGGACGGTTCGCTGGTGTTCCATGGCCCGGAGAAAATCGGCCCTCTGCGCGTACTGGACCTGGCGGGGAACAATCTGCGCACCCTGGATCTCCGCAATGGAACCGCGTCCTGGGATCGCAGCGATGAAGCCGGCCATCCACTGCCCGCAGGCCTCTATCTGATCCAGGCTCCGGGTTCAGGCGCGCAAGCGCTCCGCATCGCGCTGCCCTAGATCCCGCTTCACGCGTACTGAGGCCGGCAATGCGCATCGCTTTGCCCGGGCGCGGATCCGTTTCCCGCTTCTTCGTCCGGAATCCCTCCGTTCAATTCAGCTTCACCGTGCGCTGCAATCGCAAGGTTATTTCATTACCGGCATCGCTATCCGGAAAACTTCACACCCTACTTGCCGACAATCCTGGAAGCCACGCACGAAAAGGGGTGCGTAAAACCATCCATTTGGCCCGGAATCGCCGCATCGTCCGCCCCTGAAACTTTATCCAATCTTTACTTGCCGGAGGTTTTCATAAAAAATTGTTTGATCGCATGAACACGAGGAACCTTATCAAGGAGCCCGATTTGAATAAGCCCAACGTACTTATGGACAAAGGCGCGTCCTCCGTGGAAGGCTTACGGCCCTTCGCGGAGGGCGCGCCGGGCGCCGAAGTCGCGTTGATGGAAGCCTCCGTTTCCGTCAAGAAGCGCCCGACATTGAAGAAGAACGGCAGAACCCCGGCGATGAAATTCGTGGGGGATGAATCCGTCGTCTCCACTTACATCCGGGAAATCAGCCAGAACAAAAGCCTGACCTTGGCCCAAGAGGCCGAGTTGGCCCGGCGCATCCGCACCGGCGACAAGCAGGCGTTGAACACTCTCGTGAACGCCAATCTCAAATTCGTCCTGGCCGTATGCCGGAACTACCAATACCAGGGCCTGCCCTTGGGGGATTTGATCAATGAAGGGAATCTGGGGCTCATCCGCGCGGCCAAGCGCTTCGATGAGACCATGAACTTCAAATTCATCTCCTACGCCGTATGGTGGATCCGCCAAGCCATCCTGTCGGCGTTGGCCGATCAGTCCCGGGTCATCAACCTTCCGCCCAGCCGCGTCGGCGTCATCCACAAGATGGGCAAGACCAGCGTGAAGCTGGAGCAGAAGCTGAGCCGCGCGCCCACGGTGTCCGAGCTGGCCGAAGAGATGGGGGTCGGCATCAACGACATCCATGAATGCCTGCAGCTCAGCGCCTCTCCTATGTCCTTGGACGCCCCCGTCAAGGACGGCGAAGACGGACGCCTGGAAGACGTATTGGAAGATCCCAACGTTGAGAGCCCGGACAAGTCCACCATCGCCCTTTCCCTGCGGGAGGAGATGAAAGAGGTCCTGTGCAGCCTTGACGAGCGCGAGCAGAAAGTGGTTTGCCTCTATTACGGCATCGGGTTGCAGACCACCTATACCCTCGAAGAAATCGCCCAGCGGTTCGAGCTGACCCGCGAACGGGTCCGACAGATCAAGGAGAAGGCGCTCAAACGCCTCCGCCATCCATCCCGCATCGCGAAGCTGCAACGCTTCAAAGGCTGAAGGAGAACCATGCGTTCATCACCAGAAAACGGGCCCCCCTCCGGCGAAACCGGATCGGAGGCCGAAGCCGAGGTAATCACCGTGCTCCTGGTGGATGACGACGTTTCCGTACGCGCCTTGGTGGAAGCCACTTTGGCGATGCAAGGTTATATGGTACTCAAGGCTTACGATTCCGATCAGGCCATGCGCCTTTCGGACGAGTACCCAGGGCCCATCCACGTCCTCGTCGCCGATCAGGTGATGCCGCCGTTCATGAGCGGTCCGGAAGTGGCCGGTTGCCTGCGCCTCATGCGCCCGGAAATAAAGGTCCTTTACATCTCCGGATACCAGGCCACCGACAGCGTTCAGGAGGAAGTAGATGAGGGTTCGGCGGATTTCCTGCCTAAACCCTTCGACCCCCAAATCCTGCTCCGTAAGGTGGCCCGATTGACCGCCCCGGCGTTTCCGTAACGGTTTCCCCGTAGCGCAATCCCCAACCGGTTTGTCTCCGCGCGCGCCAGCACGTGCATCCCCGAGACCGCATCCTCCAGCAAGACCGCGGCGAAGCGCTTTTCACCCGCCTCCCGCAACACCGCGCGCGGCCCCGCCTCGAAGCGGCAGCCCGCCACCAACACGGTATCCGCCCCCAGGGCACGGAGATGGCTTTCCAAGGACGTGCCCTGGAAGGCGCCCCATCCCGGCATGTATAACGCAACCTCGTTGGGTCCCAGGCGTTGCAGGAATCCCTGCTTCAGATACTGCCCATAGAGCCGGGCCCGCGGGTAGGGCAGCAGGCGGGGATCGATCACCTCGCCGGCCGCTTCCGCGCGCAAAACCAGGGAGCCGCCCAGGGCATGCACGATGGGCAACCCGGCCGCGCGGAAAGCGCGCAAGTATCCGGCGAGCGCTTCGCGGATAGGATCCGGCAATGCGCCCGGGACCAGGGACAACTGAAGATCCACCGTGAGGAGGACGGGATGTTCTGCGTTCATGACGCGGCTCCTTTCCGGGCCACGCGCGGCCGGGCCACGCGCGGCCGGGCCGCGACCACGATCAGCCGGCCTGTTTCCGCCCCCGCGATCGCGGGGCTTCCGCCGTCCCAATCCCCGTAAGCCCGTTCCAATTCCAGTCCGGCCTCGCGCAAGAGCGCGCGGATCTCGCAAAGGTTCCAGGCTTTGAGGGACAGAGGTCCGCTGCGGCCTTCCCCCGCCGCGGACGCCGCGTCCGCCTTGACCGCTGCGCCTCTTTCCGAAGCGTGTGCGGTCTGCGCAAATCGCGCCGTAAGTCGTCCCGTCTCCGGATCGAATCCCACGTGTATGCGCGCTCGGATTCCGCCGTTTTCATAGGTCCGATCCCCCGCCAGACTCCAGGCGCGGTCGCGATCGAAAACGTGGAAGCAGATCAACCCGCCCGGACGGACCGTCTTCCGCATGGCCTTGAGGTCCGCCAGGATCCCGTCGTCGCTGCCGCGCCCGAAGGTCTTGGCGAGATACAAGGCGCGATCGGATCCGCCCTCCCCTTTTCCCGCCAGGCGGCCGATCATGGGAACGCGGCGGCCCTCCACCCTGTGTCCCAGCCGGGTTAACTCGGCCGTTACTCCCTCCGGCGTGCCTCCATGGTCGGCAATGCCTTGATCGCCGAACAGGTACAAGGCGTTGACCAGAAAGGAAATCAGGGTGTCCCGAGCCGGAAGGAAGGAATCTTCCAGGCAGGATTCAAGCAGGGCCGCGCTCTTTGCGGCGGCGGGCGCCGCGGCGGGCATGATCACCGGTACCGCAGCCGCGACCGGGGCCGAACTTGCATCCGCGCTTGCAACCGCACTTGCGGCCGGGGCGCGGCGGATCGCGGACCAGGTGCGGGCCGCCTGATCCCGGATAAAGGGTCTGGATATGCGCAATGCCGTGCTCGTTTCCATCTTCTCCTCCTTAAAAAAACACAAAAAAAGAAGCCCGCTCCTGGGAGCGGGCTTCTTGTGAAAGGTCCTTGAACCTTTTCCTAAAGCAACCCGCTCCCGAATCTTCCGTATTTGGCGTGCATGTCCAGGCGCACGGACCAGGTACGGGCCATGGCCACGCGGCAAGAACGCCAAATCGTCAAACACGAAGTCGCCGGGCTCATAGTAGCCGGGAAAATCGGGGTGTTGGGGTTGCGCAAGGCGGTGAACTTCATGTTTTGAATTATACACAAATCCGCGGGGATGTCAACACGGCGGGTACGGTGTAACACGCCTGTAATAGGCCGATGCCCGCGAAACCAATGGGAATGGGGCTTCCAGGCCAGCGAAGAAAAAAAAGAAAAACGGGGAAAGCCGGCGGAAAAAAAGATATTTATAGGGCAGTCGGTGATTAAGGGGTTTCGATATGCTTTGGTTCATATGCGCGGTCTTCCTCGCGCTTTGGCTTGTGTCGATGGCGACGTCCATCACCTTGGGCGGATTGGCGCATCTTCTCCTCGTCGCGGCCATCGGCGTGATGCTGGTCCAGGTCTGGCACGGCCGCTCGGTGATTTGATCGCCCGAGACCTTAGGCCGGCAGCCTTTCGCCGGTCATCTTCCCGGTCCCGACATCCACGTTATACATTTTCGCATCTGGTCCCGCATAGCCTCCGCGTCCGCGTGATGGCGGCGCCCGTGCCCGGGCAGAACCCACGTGAAACGGTAACCGGCAAGTTTCCCCATCGATTCCGCCTGTTCGCGCCAGGAATGCCAGCAGGCGTCCCGGAACGCGTAGAGGTGCCCGCGCCTTTCGGACCAGGCGAGATGATCCCCGGTGAACAGGAACGCGTCCCGGTACAGCAGGGCGCAGCTCCCTTGCGTATGCCCCGGCACCGGGATGATGCACAGATCCGGGGCCAGATCGATCGCGTTTCCGCCTTCCAGGATCCGCTCGCAATCCCGCGTCGAACCCGCGACGTCGCCCGCGTGGATCACCCGCTCGCACCCGAATTGCTCCCGCCAATACCCGTGATCGGCGACATCGTCCCCGTGGGTGAGGAAAAGCCAGCGCGCGCCGCCGAGCGCGGCGATGCGGGCGGCCAGGGTTTCCGATCGGCGCGGCGAGTCCACGAGCACGTTGCCGTCCGGCCTCCGGATGAGATAGCTGGCGGCGCCGAAGGACTTGGGGCTATGGTAACCGCAATAATACACCTCGTCCGCGATGAGGACCGGAAAGGCGGCCCGCGCCTCCGGCATGTCCGGCGCGGGACTTTCGGTGCCGATGGAAGCGGTGGGGCAGGCGACCGCGGCCGACAAGGCCTGTCTGCGGTCCTCGGGAGTCTGTGGCTGCGCGCGCACGGCGGATTGGCCCGCGATGCGGAAAAAGGTTTCCGGCGCCAGCCAGCGGCAAGTGTCGCAATCGATGCAGGTGTCGTCCACATAGAAGTCCCCGGCCGCGTTGCCGGAAAGCCTGCGTTTGGGATGGGCCATGGGTTTAATCTACTATTCGGAGTTTCCCACCGGCCGTGGGAATTTTATGTTGCAGAGGACGTCTCAAAAACAGGAGGGCCTAATGCGCCTACTCTCCCTTTCCCGAACGGCTTTCCGCACTTCTCTCCGCACTCCACCGACCGCGCTGAAATCCGCCTGCTACGCGGCCGTTCTGGGCGCCATGGCCGCCATGAACGCCTATCCCAAGGCCGCGTCCGCAAGCCATGATACGGAAGCCGCAACCGTGCCGTCCCGATCCGCCGATCACGGCTCCGCCGCCGCTGGAATGACGCCGGCCGATTCCGCTCTTCGCAAGAGTGAAACCATGGCAGGCCTGCATCAGGATCTGGACACCCTGGGCAAGAAAATCGAGCAACTCAAGCTCTCGATCGAAAAGGCCGGAACCAAGGCCAAAAAAAAGACCCAGGCCGATCTCGCGGCCCTGGAGAAGACCCGGCAGGGGATTGCCGCGCGTCTGGACAGCCTGGGAGATGCGACCGCGGACGCGTGGGATAAGATGAAGTCGCGCGCGACCCGGGAAATGGATGAACTCAAGGCGGATATCGATAGGGTAAAGAAAAAAGCCAAGGGTTGATTGCCATGGGGGATGGCTAGTACCTTATCGCCATGTCCTTTGCCATCTCCCGCGCAGGATCGGGTTCCCGCTTGGAAGCCGTCCCTCGATCCTGCGCTTCGCTTCCGTCCATCCTCATTCTGATCCTTTCCATTCACTACACTTCGTACGCCGCGGTCCCGGCAGCCTCGCCCATCGTCCCTGGCCGATCCATGATCGAGGGTTACGCGCGGGGGAAATCCAACTATGAGTGGGGGTACTGGTTGACCATAGGGGGCCTGGCCGCCATGGTCGTGCCGCAATGGATCGATCCGGGCCTTTCCGATCCCACCGCGCTCGCCGTCACGGCGGGATTCGTGGGCTATGAAGTGGGGATTCCCATGATGGGGATCAATGCGGGACGCATGCGTAAGGCGGTGTCCTCCGTGGAACCGGGCTACGCGCCCCCGAACAGCGGCTGGTTGTGCTACGGCATCGGCAAAGGCCTGCAAGGCGCGGCCATGGGCATGATCGCAATCCAGGGCATGCTGGACGCCTTTAGCTTCTTTACGCAGGATACGCCTTCCCAGGAAATCCAGGACGCTGCCGTTTATCCCATGGTGGCGGGCCTGGGATTTGAGTGGTTTTCCTGGTACCAATTCAGCCGCGTGCGCGGTTCGGCGGAAGCGCATGCGCCCACAGAACTGAAGTTGTCCTTACGGGTGCAAAAAGGCTCCGGGAATCGACCGATCCCTGGAGCGTATTTGGCATTAAACTTTTAGGTGGCCTGGAACTTGGAAGTCACCCTGAATTCGGAATGACTTTGAATTGTCAGGTCGCACGGGATTTTTGACGCCCTGATACTTTCGGGCCACCTCGGTTTTCAAAACGCCGTAACCGTTTCGATACCCTTTAGAAGCTGGCGCTGCCCGCGATCTTCCCCTGCAAGCGGCTGCCGTCGCGGCCCTGGAAGGCGAATACGTACATGGGCTGGGTCAGGCCGCGCACCGGCGCGGACCACGCGCGTCCGTCATAGTCCGAGGCCGCGACCACGTGCCCCCGGAGATCGTATACGGTGAGCTGGCCCGCTGACAGACCGCCGTTGGGGAAGGGCAGCCATTCGCCGTTGCGGATGCGGCCGAAGCGGATGTCGTGCTTGAGCGGGATGTCGAGTTCCTGACGGGCGGAGACCACGGGCGCTTCTACGGCATGCAAAGGCGGCACGGCGGGCATGGTCGCGGCATCGGCGATGCCGGCTCCGGCGTTGGCCTTGGTGAAGGCCTGGCCGGACCAGGTATCGAGGGAGTGGAAGGACGCGAAGATGGTGATGCCCGTGGTCTTGGGCATTTCCCCCAGGGCGAGCATGGCCCACAGGCGCACCTGGGGATCCGTATCATTGACGGTACCCTGGTCGCGGATGGCTTCGGCGGAGGCGGCGGTGCGGGGCATGGCCTTGACCACGTTCATGCGCACGGCGGGGGAGGGATGCAGCAACAGGCTCTTGAGGATGGGATCCCAGGTGGAGGCTTTGTCCTTGAAGAAGCCCAGGCCTTCGGCGGTCCACAGGGCGTGCAGGGCGTAGCCGTCGATGCCGGCGCCGTCCTTGGCCCAGCTCTTGGAGAGGGCGGTGGAGAGCATGGCCTCCATCTTGTCCTTGTCCGCCTGGGCGGTGGTGCGCTTGAGGATCTGCACCTGCGCCTGGATGCGCCAGAGCAGGTTGGAGTTGGCCAGGGCCATGACCAATTGTTCGGGAGTCGCTTTGGACAGATCGAGGATGGGATCGACCTTGCCGTCCGCGGGCACCACGCGGTAGATGCGCTCGCGGGTGCGGTCGCGCAGGCTGCGGTAGGGCAGGGACGCGTCTTCGAAGGCGCTGCCCGCGCCCGAGGGGCCCATGCCGTTGTGCAGGTAGATGTAGGTGTACCAGTCGAGCACCCATACGCAGCCGTCCGGGCCCACCCGGCTCTGGATGGGCGCGGTCCACGCGTCCGAAGAGGCGAAGATGTTCGGGGTGGCGTCCACGCGGGTGCTGGACCAGGTGCTGCCCTTGGCGACCAGGAAGTCCACGTTCACGAGATGGCCCGTGCCTTCGGACACGAAAGCGGCGCGGTTCCAGTATTCCTTGGGGTAGAGGCGCGCGGTGTAGATTTCGTGATCCGTCGCGGCTGTGAATCCGCCGGCCTGATCGCCCTGGACCAGATCCTTGGTGATGGGTTTGAACGCGTTGCCGTAAGATGAAATCTGGTTCGCCATCACTCCGGGAATCACGCCGTGCAGGGTATGCGTGTTGCCGCCGTCAGTGGCGCGGGCGGAGAAGATCTGCCCGTCCTCCATCATGCCGAAGGCCGCGGAATTGCCGCCGCCCGTGGGGCCGACGTATTCGAACTTGCTGCCGTCGACGCGCATGCGCACCATGCCGGAGCCGAAGGTTACGCCCTTCACCACGCCGCCGTTGAAGCCGATGTCGCCGTACAGCCAGTTGTCCAGGCCGTAGCGCAGATGGGTGATGGCCCCGTGGGTGTCGCCCTTGGTAAAGCCGGTGTAGAGGATTTTGCCCTGGGGCTGATCGGCGTGGTCGTCGCCGTTCTTGTCTTCGAAGAGCACCACGTGCGGGGCCATGGCGACCACTACGCCAGCGGGAGTCAGCTCGATGCCTTGGGGGATGTTGAGGCCGGTGGCGAAGACGGTCTGCTTGTCCACCACGTGATCGCCGTCGGTATCCTCGAGGATGACGATGCGATCATGACCGGCGAACGGATCGGTGACCTTGTTCGGATAGTCGAAGGTTTCCACGGCCCACATGCGGCCGCGTTCGTCGAAGGCATAGTTCATCAGGGAGTTGATGGCGCCGGTTTCCTTTTCCGAGGCCCATTGCTCCACCTTGAATCCCGTCGGCACCTGGGTGCAATTGACGGATTGTTCGGGCGGGAGCGCGGACTGGATGGTGCCCCAGTTGTTCTTCAGGGTGAAGTCCCCGTTGGGATTGGAATTGAGGTAGCGTCCGGTGAAGTTGTCCCCCATGGGGAAGGCTTCGCGCTTGAGTTCCGGGCAGGCGCCGGTCTTGGTCAGCGGGGCTTTCAGCGCGGCACCATAAGCCGAGGGGGCCCCGGGAGCGGCCATCGCGAATGCGGCGGCGCCCAAGCCCATGGCCAGGCTGCCTAAGCGATGCCTCTGGACAGTCTGGAAAGTCTGGACAAAATGATTATCCGCAGAACGCATGATCAACCCCCGTTAATGAACTTCTCATCGGCCAACCCCGGTTTCCCAACCGCCCGGAGGGCCGCGAATCAGATCCCGGCGCTCACCGCGATCGACATACCCCGCCACCGTAGCACGTAGGTTCCCGCCGGCATCGCCGCAGGCAGGGCATAGCGACCGCGGCCCGCGGGCCGCAAAGAGATCGCCTTGCCGTTGAGGTCCGTGAGGACGGGCGCTTCCGCGCCTTCCGAGCCGTAATAGGAGTTGGCCGGCATGTCCAGGCTCAGGAACCCCTGGGCCATCCGCGCGCGCAAGCCGAAGGTACCGCGCATGTATTCGCCATGGCGGGCCAGGGCCGAAGCCCAGTAATGATCCTGGGGCACGTCCGGCAGCTTGCAGGCGGCGCCGGTCGGCTGTTTGCCCACGCTGCAGATCCAATCGGCGAGCACGCGCAGGGCCCCGGAATCGGGCTGCCAGGTTGCGAGCGGGGGCATCTGGGTCATGTTGGGCTCCTCGAAGGTGCCGCGTGTGAGCATGCGCAGTAGTACGAAGGAACTGTCCGCATGGCCGGGATACATGAGCATGGGCGTGGACTGATCGAAAAAGGAAGGCTTGCCCATGTAAGGGCCGGGCACGCCGGGATTGGCGGGGTCGTAGACGAACTTCATGTCCTTGTTCTGGTAGTCGAAATCATGGGCGACGCCGGTGAACTCCTTGTTGCCGTTGCCGTGGCAATGGGAGCAGTTGGCGGCGAGGTAGGAACGGCCGCGCAGTTCCAGGGACGCGGTCGCGTCGTCGAAGCCCGCCCATTTCATGGCGCCGGGATTGGCCGTGAGGGGGTTCTTGGACAACACGCCCTTGGTGAACAGATCCGCGAGCTGGTTGATGGAGGCGTTGGCCTTGGAGGGGCGGTTCAATTGCGGGGTGATGAAGCCCAGGCTGCCGCGGCCCACGTGGCAGATGGTGCATTGCCCCCGGGAAGGATAGGTCCAGCGCTTGCCGACCGCCGCACCGCCGGCCTTGACGGAGATGACCGCGCTTAGGCCCTTAGAGGGATCGACGAGATCGGCATCCGACTGATCGCGCTTCCACGCATAGCTGATGCCCCAGTACTTGTAGCCCGCGCCCACCTTGCGGATGACCATGAAGCGGGTTTCGATCAGGATGGCGCTGTTCGCGTCCCCGACCACGGTGTCGATGCCGAAGTTCTTGACCATGACGGTCATGTCCGGAAAGGCGTAATGATCGGTATCGCTCGGGACGATGGCTGCGCCAACGGGCACGGTGACATAGCGTTCCTTATGGGCGGCGTCGCTCCAAAGGGGGGCGTTCACTTCGAAGGGGAAGATGCCATCCGTAACCGCGCGGGTCTTGAGGGCGATGCTGGTGTACAGACCGGTGGCGGAGAGTTTGGCCGGAAGGACATAACCGGTGGTGCCATCGTATTTCAAAACGGCGTCGACCAGGCGGGCGGAGACTGGATTGACCGCGCCGAGTCCCACGATGGCCGCCAGGGAAAACAGGAAAACCGACACCGACGCGGTTCCGCGCCCCGCGCCCGGGGCCGTGCTGCTCTCCACCTTCATTCCATCTCCATTTCGCTCAACCATGCGTTCCTTAGGGTAGGCGAATGGCTCCCGCAAGTCTTGGCGAATCGGGGTAAGAAAACATGGAAAAACGACATTCCGGCCAAAAGCATCCTCGGCGGGGAGCGGGGGCGAAAGGGCGGAATCGGCGTTTTCCGGCACGTTCCTCCGCGCCTGCAGGCTTCCCCTGGGCTCCTGCACAAATTTTCACTACATTGTTTGGCTCACCTCTCGAATGGTTATTCAATCCCATGGCTGACAACTACATACGCGTGCGCGGGGCGAAAGCCCACAATCTGAAGAACATCAACGTCGACATCCCCAAGGACAAGCTCGTCGTGATCACAGGCCTGTCCGGATCCGGCAAGTCGTCCCTGGCCTTCGACACCATCTATGCCGAGGGACAGCGCCGTTACGTCGAATCCCTCTCCGCCTATGCCCGCCAGTTCCTGGGCCTGATGGAGAAGCCGGACGTGGATCTGATCGAAGGGCTCTCGCCCGCCATCAGCATCGATCAGAAATCCGCCGGCCACAACCCCCGCTCCACCGTCGGCACCATCACCGAGATTTACGATTACCTGCGCCTGCTCTACGCCCGCGTAGGCCATCCGCGCAGCCCGGCCTCGGGCAAGCGCCTCAAGAGCCAGACCGTGCAGGAGATCGTGGACGCGGTGCTGGCGTTGCCGCATCGGAAAACGAAAGACGCAAAAGAAGGCAAGGAGGCCAAGGCGGCGGACGCCAAGACCCCGGACGCTAAAAACGGCGACGTCAAGATCATGCTGCTGGCCCCGCTGGTCAAGGATCGCAAAGGCACTTACGAGGAATTGTTCGCGCGCTATCTGGCCCAGGGCTACGTGCGCGCCCGCGTGGACGGCCAGGTCTACCAGCTGGAAGAGAAGATCAAGTTGGATCGTTACGTCAAGCACAACATCGAGCTGGTGGTGGACCGCCTGGTCATCAAGAAGGACACCCGGGACAACGAGGAGGCCAAGAAGCGCCTGACGGATTCCGTGGAGCTGACGCTCAACCTGGGCGAACGCGAGATGCTGGTGAATCTGGTGGATGAAAAGGATGACGTGTACTTCTCCGAACGCCTGGTCGATCCGGCCACGGGGAAATCCTTCGCCGAAATCGAACCGCACACCTTCTCCTTCAACTCGCCCCACGGCGCGTGCCCGGCCTGCAATGGCCTGGGCTTCATCAAGGAAGTGGACGCCAAAAGCGTGTTCGACATGGAGTTGTCGATCAACGACGGCGGCATCCTGCCCTGGGCCCGCTCGGCGGACAACGAGGCCTCGTGGCCGATGCAATTGCTGAAGCAAATCGCCAAGTCCGAAGGCTTCTCCCTGGACGCGCCCATCAAGAGCCTGGCCAAGAAACACATGGAAATCCTCCTCAACGGCACGGGCGAGGAGCGCTACAAGGTGAAGTGGGGCGGGGACGGTTCCAACACCTGGCAGGCGCGCTTCGAAGGCGTGGTCGCCAGCCTCAAGAAAAAGTACGAGCAGACGGATTCAGATTTCGTGCGCCGCGAGATCGAAGAGTTCATGGACGATAAGCCCTGCGCCACCTGCAAAGGCCTGCGCCTCAAGCACGAGGCCATGACCGTCACGGTGCGCGGCCTCAACATCATGGACGTCGGCGAGATGTCCATCCAGGACGCCTTCGATTGGACCAAAGCCCTGCAGGAGGCCGGCGAGGCCGCGGAAGCGGCGAACTCCTCCTTGTACCAGTTCTTCAAGATCCCGAAAATCGATCCCCGCGAGGATGACCTGTCGGACAACGAGCGCTCCATCGCCAAGCAGGTGTTCAAGGAAATCCTCGGCCGCCTCACCTTCCTCGTGAGCGTGGGCCTCAACTACCTGAGCCTCAGCCGCACGGCCCGCACGCTTTCCGGCGGCGAATCCCAGCGCATCCGCCTGGCCTCGCAAATCGGCACCGGCCTTTCCGGCGTGCTCTACGTGCTGGACGAACCCTCCATCGGCCTGCACCAGCGGGACAACGACCGCCTGCTCAAGACCCTGCACCGCCTGCGCGATCTGGGCAACACCGTGCTTGTCGTGGAGCATGACGCGGATACCATCCGCCAGGCGGACTACGTGCTGGACATCGGTCCCGGAGCGGGCGAACACGGGGGCCGCGTGGTCTTCAGCGGCACGCCCGATCAATTGATCGCCTCCGCCAATACGGATACAGGCGATTACCTCTCCGGCCGCCGTCGCATCGATCTGGAAGAGATCCTGGAAGAGATACGCGGCCTCAAGGTGCGCTTCGTCGAAACGCGCACGGACAAGACCATCAAGCTTACGGGCGTGTCCCACAACAACCTGAAGAACGTGGACGTGGAACTGCCCCTGGGCCGATTCATCTCCATCACCGGCGTATCGGGCTCGGGGAAATCCTCCCTCATCAACGACGTGCTTTCGCGCATCCTGTCCAAGGAAGTCCACGGATCCAAGGCGCGCCCGGGCGCCTTCAAGACCGTCAAAGGCCTTGAGAACATCGACAAGGCCATCGTCATCGATCAATCGCCCATTGGCCGCACGCCGCGCTCCAATCCGGCCACCTACACCGGCCTGTTCGGCGAGATCCGCAACCTGTTCTCACTCACCCAGGAGTCCAAGATCCGCGGCTACAAGCCGGGCCGCTTCAGCTTCAACGTCAAGGGCGGCCGCTGCGAGAATTGCGAAGGGGACGGCCTCATCCGCATCGAGATGCAGTTTCTGCCGGACGTATATGTGACCTGCGAAGTGTGCAAGGGCAAGCGTTACAACCGCGATACGCTGCAAATTGACTATAAGGGCAAGAACATCGCCGAGGTATTGGAGATGACCATCGAGGAAGGTTGGAACTTCTTCCAGAACCTGCCCGCGCTCGCCAACAAGCTCAAGACCTTGCTGGACGTGGGCCTGGGCTACATCCGCATGGGGCAATCGGCCACCACCCTTTCCGGCGGCGAGGCCCAGCGCATGAAGCTCTCGGCGGAACTCTCGCGCCGCTCCACCGGGCGTTCCTTCTACATCCTGGACGAACCCTCCACGGGCCTGCACTTCGAGGACGTGCGCAAGCTGCTGGTGGTGCTCCATTCCCTGGTGGCGCAAGGCAACACCGTGCTCGTCATCGAGCACAACCTGGACATCATCAAGAATTCCGAATACCTGATCGACATGGGTCCGGAAGGCGGCGAGGCCGGCGGCCGCGTGATAGCCAAGGGCACCGTGGCCGAAGTGGCCGCGACCCCGGGATCCTATACCGGCCAATGGCTGCGCAAGCTGGCGGAGACGGAGAAGGGTTTTCCGGCGGCGAAGCGGGCGGCAGGCGGAAATGCCGCGGCGGCGAGGGTCGGAGCGGCTGCGAAAGCGGGAGTTGCCTCACCGGCGGCAACCTCTTCGCAGATGGGAACGGCAACCAAGGCCGGACCCGCGTCGACGACTGGAAAAGAAAAAGGCTCCGAGTCCGTGGCCGTGAAATCCGGACCGGGAGGTAAGGCGTTGCCCGCCGTGTTCCAGCGCAAGGCCGGTGATGACGAGGAGGATGCGTCCCCCAAGCGCCGTGGCCGACCGCCCAAGACCGTGCGGATTTAGGCGGCGCGCTTCCTTAGCCGCCCCGTTTCCCCGCCGTCCATCCCCTCCTCCCAAAACCATACCGTTCGGCCCGGGCAAGCGTGCCATCCAAAATGGTTTCCAGCCTCTCCAGCCCAATTGCATATCTTTTAGGGATGCGAAAGGGAGTGCCATGGTAGGGCGGGGAGGCATGCAAAAAGAAAAACCCGCGGATTGGCGGTTGTCATGCATCGCGGCGCTTGGCCTTTGCACCGTCCTTATTTTGTCCGGCTGCGGCACGGATCCCGAAAGCGCCGCGGTCAAATCGGATATCCGGAACGGAGATCTGGTTTCCGTGAAAATCACCGCCAGCGCCTGGGCCCCGGATCGTTTCGGCAACCCGGCCCTGGATCACAACTTCGATCTCCAAGCCACTTGCCCGACCATCCCGGATTCCCTGGACGATCGCGGGGATTCCGGTTCCGTCTCCCTCGCCGAAGTCATCCATGGGCATGCCGACATTTCCTTCTGGTTCATCAGCCGCGCCGCCTGTCGCAATGCGGGCGCGCTGATCAGCGCCGCCCGGGCCGACCTGGACAGGTACCCTTTCGGCGATTCCACCAAGGATTTCACCCGCATCCGATACCAGGTGCGCGGCGGTGTCGTCGACTCCCTGCGGGTTCCCGTCGACGTGACGCGGGATTCCACCACCCAACCGAAATTGAGCCGCTTCGTTTCGGATATGGGGAAGGCGGTCGATCCGTGATCGGCGCGACGATCGTTCTTTACATCGGCACTTCCCTGTGACCGGTCGCTGAGGGGCTATGCCGGAATTACCGGACATCACCGTCTACGTGGAGCGCCTGGAGGATTTGCTCAAGGGCCGTCCCCTGAGCGCCATCCGCCTGGCCAGCCCGTTTCTGCTCCGCAGCGTGACGCCGCCCCTGGCGGACTTCCACGGGCGCAAGGTAACCGGGGTGATACGTCGCGGCAAGCGTATCGTGTTCGCCTTCGAGGGCGGCATCCTCCTGTGCCTGCATCTGATGATCGCGGGGCGCCTGCATTGGAAGGCCGCGGGCGCGCCCATCCCCAAGTCCAACGGCTTGCTGGCCCTGGATTTTCCGGAGGGGACCTTGATCCTCACCGAAAGCGGCACCAAGAAGCGCGCGGCCCTGCTGGCCTTTTCCGATATGGAGGCCTTACAGGAGCGCTTCCCCGTGGGCCTGGAACCTTTGACCGCTTCCCTGGCCGCCTTCGCCGCGGTCCTGCGCAAGGAAAACCACACCCTCAAGCGATCCCTCACGGATCCGCGCCTGTTCAGCGGCATCGGCAATTCCTATTCCGACGAGATTCTGCACCGCGCGCGCTTGTCCCCGGTGCTGCTCACCTCCAAACTGGACGACGAACGCATCGCGGTCCTGCACCAGGCCGTCAAGGATGTGCTCAAGGAATGGACGGCCATCCTGCGCAAGGAATCCCAAGGCGGCTTCCCGGAAAAGGTCACGGCCTTCCGCGATGGCATGGCCGTGCACGGCCGCTACGGCATGCCTTGCCCGGTTTGCGGCAGCCCGGTGCAGCGCATACGCTACGCCGAGAACGAAACCAACTATTGCCCCGTCTGCCAGACGGGCGGGAAGCTGTTGGCGGATCGCGCTCTGTCCTCGTTGCTCCGCAAGGATTGGCCCAGGACCCTGGACGATATGGAGAAGTTGTTGGCCAAACACAAGAGCATCGGCTCGGAAGGGTTGCAGGGAACGGAATGACGGATGCAAAGACTTTGGACGCGAAACGCCTGACGGCGCGGATCCGTTTCATCCTGGGGGCCTTCGTGATTGCCCTGGCGCTGAGCGGCATCACCGCCTTTCCCCTGGTCCATGAGTTGCGCCTGTTGAATGGCTGGTTCGGCGAAGGGTCGGCGTGGGGCGTGAGGTTCCCCGGTCTAGGCCAATGGATTTCCCTGGTCAACAGCGGTCTGCGCGATACCAACGCCTCCTATCCGTTCATCCAATACGGCTCCGATTGGCTGGCCTTCGCCCACCTGGTGATCGCCACCGTCTTCTGGGGTCCCTGGAAGGATCCGGTCCGCAACGCATGGGTAATCGATTTCGGGCTCATCGCCTGCGCGGGCATCTTCCCCTTGGCCTTCATCTGCGGACCCATCCGGGGCATTCCCATGTACTGGACGCTGATCGATTGCTCCTTCGGGGTGATTGGCGCGGTGCCTTTACTGCTGATCCGGCGGGACGTGAAGCGTTTGGCCGCGTTGACGGGCGCTTAGCTCCGGCATTGCCAGAGCGACGCCAAAAACGTATTTCCCTTCCATGATGACATTCCTCGTCCGCCTTTGCATCAGCGCCATCAGTCTCGGGTTGGCCGCGCATCTCATCCCCGGCATCTACGTCAGGGACTGGACCACCCTGTTCCTGGCGGCCTTCCTGTTGGGCCTGGTCAACGCCGTGGTCAAGCCCGTCCTGGTGCTGTTGACCTTGCCCATCACCTTGGTCACCATGGGCCTGTTCCTGTTCATCCTGAACGCGGCCATGCTGGGTCTGGTCGCCTGGCTGCTGCCGGGTTTCGCCATCGCGGGACTGTGGTCCGCCCTGTTGGGTTGGTTGGTGATGGCCTTGGTCGGCGCCGTCCTCACGCGCTTGATCTGACTCCCTCCGAAGCTCCCCGGGATGGTGAATCGTACCCGATTTAAATGCTATTTTTTGGCGGTTCCTTTTTTTGATGGGATGCCATGGAAAGGAATAGAAAGCCCGGGTTCAATGTTAAAGTGCAGCACTTAGACGGCA
>OBEQ010364979.1_pt1 | contig 20880 bp, 21 predicted proteins | sample 1670901 | NCBI WGS metagenome assembly OBEQ01 (sample SAMEA104232315, study PRJEB22302) | groundwater metagenome | biome: forest; feature: aquifer; material: groundwater | place: USA | collected 2011-08-07 | depth 5.4 m
AGTCACTTCTCTTTCCTCTCCCGCGGTAATATCCCATCACCACCAAATCCAAGGTATCCGAAAGTTTTCCAGTACTTCCCTCTTTTTCTTTTATCTTCACCCAATTCCACCCTTGTCTACCTGGTAAATATGTACCATCCCACTTCTTGATCACCGCCCCCTCAAATTCTTCCTTCAAGAATTGCTCGTGATACTCGTGAAGTACATTCGGATCATCTGTTTTATAATTCTCGGCCACCACCACCACTTTGTTTTTATGGATTGTTTCATCCAAAATTTTTCTTCTTTCAAAATACGGTTCCCGCAATAATGTTTTTCCATTTTTTGCCAAAATATCAAAAACAAAAAAACGTAACGGGACGTTACTTGCTGCTTCCTCAATACCATGTTTTCTTTTTCGAGTGATCGTCATTTGAAAGGACAAAATTTTCTCTGTTCTCGGATCAATCCCCACCGCCTCGCAATCAAACACCGCTTCACTCGCATTAACCCAATCAGAAAGATGGGCGAGCTCCGGAAACATCTGGCTCGTCTCCTCCAAATTTCGTGTAAATGTTTTTACTTTTGTCCCATCTGCAAAACCAGATCTTTTATAATGTATTTGCACGCGAGTGCCGTCATATTTTCTCTCTGCTGCAACCTCACCCATTTTCTCGATAATTTCGATGGTATGGTTTAACCTTTGACACAACGCCGGAATTACTGGCACTCCAACCTCCACCTGAACATTAGCCAATGCTTTTTCCAGTCCATTTTCCAAAACTTTTACTGCCAACAAACCAACGTCTGGTAAGATCTGATAGGCCTCATCCAGTTTCTTTCTTGCTGATTTATCCCCTTTACTTGCCACGGATAGTGCATCCAAGATTGTCTTGTCAGAAAAACCCAATCTTAAATGTCCCAGAACAATTCTTGACACAAATTTTGAAGATAGCTGGTCTAAATCCAACAACAACTCGGCAAGCCCCATTACCTTTTTTTCCTGACTTCCACCCCCTCCATAACGAGCAATCGTTACCAATTTTTCGTACACTTCTCCTACCGAAAACTTTTTCGAAGCAAAAAGATGGTGAGGTAAGTCCATCACCACTTCTCCCATATCTCCCTTTTTTTTAAAGTCTGCCATTACTTTATCAGGATCTATTTTTGATAGTTCACTGATTGATCGTAGAATCATCTTCCACCCCAGATTAAACTCCAAACCAGTATATGCCGGCGCCAAGCGACCCAACACCAAACAAACTCCTCCCTCAATTTCATTTGATGGCAATTTTTTTAACAAAGAGGCCAGCTCGTCAGTGATCGCCAATCTTGAAGAGATTTTCTCCAACTTTTCCAGATGTCCCGCGTAATCCCTAAACAACATATTATTTACGAAGTAAATACCTAGCTCCTTTAGTTTTTCCTTTTTTCCTAATCAACTTTTTTTCAACTAGTGATATCAGGTCTCGTAGAATTGTATCATCTGAAACCATCGGTAAGACCGACCGGGCGTCTGCCATCGTCAACTCTTCTCTTATTTCCAATGATTCCATCAACGCCACTTGTCTTTCGGATAAAGCAATTTGTTTCCCTAGTTTTGACTTTAATGCCATATCCACGGATAACCGCCTGACTCTTTCCTTTAACTTCGAGAGTTCAATTGACAATGCTTCTGTAAAAAATTCAACCCATTCTGTTAAATCACCGTTGTGTTTCTCGACACTAGCAAGGGCAACATAATAATCCTGTAAATTTCTATCAAAATATTCCTCGATCGAGAAAAAATGTTTAAAGTTATAACCCCCTGATGCCAAAACAAGCAGTGCAAATGCCCTCGACACCCTACCGTTGCCCTCAATAAAAGGGTGTATTCTCACCAACTCATAATGAGTCACCGCCGCCTTAATTACCGGATGCATCTCAATGGGATGTATATTCGCCAGCCATCTCCAAAAATCCTCCATCTGATAAGGAACCTCCACTGGTAATGGTGGTCGCCCTACCACCTCACCTTCCACAACTCCCCTTACCGTCACCGGTAAAATTCTGTAAGTACCCAACTGGTGTGAGGGCAACAGCTTCTCCGTTGTTAAAGAATGAATCTGCAACAATTCCTTTTCTCCAAATGGATATCCTCCTGTCTTCTTGCCCAACCTACTTAATTGATCCACAAATCGAATCACGTTCCGATAATTCATTACCTCCTGAACGTCCCTCTCTCGGGCCACAATTCCACTCCTCTTGGCCACCTCTTCAGCCGATTCGTCTCGCCCAGGATCTTCCTTGACGATTCTTTCCGCTTGATTAAGGGTCAGATCATTTCCCTCGACGTGCGTCCCAAAATGGACTGTTCTTACCAATGCATCCTGACGAAATTTTGCCTCCCAATCCGGCACCAGAGGAGCATTTTCAATTACCTCCCTGGCCGCCTCAATCGCCCCGACACTGACAAGTATCTTATTAGTGATAGTATAAATTGGCCGATACATCCGTAGGCCAATTCTTGCATATTCTGCGGTAAAAATCCATCAAACCAATTCCTCTCCAAAAGCCCTACAAGTTTATAATATTAGCATCAGCAAAAAGTTCAAGATCCCCTTTCATGGCCGTCGTGACAATCACCTGTCGCCCAGACATAACCCGTAGCACCTCCCTCCGATGCATCTGATCAAGCTCCGAAAAAATATCATCAAGGAGCAGTAGCGGTTTCTCGCCACCTCGATCCTCACTAAAATATATCTCCCCCAGTTTTAGGGCCAAGACTGCCATCCGCTGTTCTCCCCTTGAACCGTATATCGCCAAGTCACGTCCCCCACCATTGGTCACCCTAAAATCGTCTTTATGCGGCCCCACCAAGGTGTAACCCGCCGCCAACTCTTCATCTTTGTATTGAGCCAGACGCGCCTCACTAATCAAACTTTTGTCGTAAACCATCTTCAATTGATTAAAGAGCTCGCTTCTTTCCCAAAGATTATTGATATAAGCAACCAAACTTTCTCTTCCCCCAGTCAAGACCGATCCATGCTTCATTAAGAGACTATCCCAAAAAGCCAAGCTGTATCTTGTTACCAATCCCTCCCTCACTGCGTCCAAAAGTTTGTTTCTTCTCCGTAAAGCCTGAGTATAGGTTGACAGACTCCTGGCATATGCCTCATTCACTTGTGAAAGTACTTCATCCATGAATGTCCGCCGGATGTCCGATCCACCGGTCAGCATATTCATATCTTCCGGCCTGAATATCACCACCGGCAACAACCCGATGTAGTCTCGTTTCCTCTTCGGCGCACCATCAACTAGATATTTTCTTTTCAAGGTTTTTTGCCCGGAGACCAACCCCTTGGTCACCATCACCTCCAGATCGCGCGGCTCCTTTGTATCAGAGACCTTTCCGCTCACCCTGCCCAGTTCTTGTCCAAAACGAACCATTTCATCGATTATTTTTGCTCTAAAACTATTTCCCGTCCCCAATAAATATATCGATTCCAAAAGATTGGTTTTTCCCGAAGCATTCTCGCCCCAAATTACATTAACACCAGAAGAAAGTTCAAATAATTTAGACGGGTAATTCCTAAAATCAGTAAGTTCAACATTATTTAAAATCATCGCCTATTTTTCTTTCCGTCACTTTACCACCAAACCCCAAAAATTAAAAACAAGATAGATCCAAGTAATACTATAGGGAACGACCAGATACTTTCGCAGAGACAGCTCCCTAGAGAACAAAGGCTTCTTGCTCTTGAACTTTCCGTTCCTCCGGCGCAGGACGAAGGTCTTATAAGTCTCGATCAACATCCTGTCAGCACCAAATGTAGCCAATAGCACCACCCCTAAATTTGTTTGGAAAAGAAAAAGGATCGAACCGACAATTGCCCCCACGATCGGGCTTCGAAAAAACTTTAGTGGCTCAAATCCTTCAAATGGAGCATCCTTCCACATTCCCCCGACCGCCTCACATAATCCTGCCGCAAAACCCAATAGAACTCCCATCCAAAAACGACTATTTAAACTTGTACTCAGATTTACCAGGAATAGTAGTCTGAACACAACCACAACCACAAAAGAGAGCAGTAATCCCGCCAAATTTCTTTGCCATTCAGACTTCACCTCAATCCTCCAGAGGTGGATTTTCGACGGAATTTTATATTTCTTCTGGTCCTCGATCCGAAAAAATAACTTATAAATCTCGACACTTAGCGTATCGAGCAATATCACTGTCAAAAATACAAAAATTAGTGGTACCGTGATCACCTGAGTCCTAAACCAGAAAAATAGTAGTAAGGACCAGATTGGGCCCACCAAGACACTCCTCAGGTATTTCTTTGGCTCAAACCCCTCGTCGGGTGAATCTTTAAAAGCTCCCCAGCTTGCTCGATGTATCCCCGCCATTATTCCCGCAACCAAAAATTGAAACATCTCAAAAGTACTTTAGCTCGTTTCTCTACTTCTGGCAACCAGGACAATAATACGTCCCCCTAGCCCCAATTTTAATTTTTTTAATCACTTCCCCGTCACGTTTACATTTTTCCCCGTCCCGTTGGTAAACCAAAAAGTGTTCCTGGTATTTCCCCCCCACTCCTGCGGCATCAACGTATTTATCGACACTCGCCCCTCCATATTTTATTCCTAAGTAAATTACCTCCTTTACCGCCTGATATAGTTCGCCTACTTCTTTTTCAAAGAGACCCTTGGCCTTTCTCCTCGGGTCAATTCCTGCTTTGTACAAGGCATCGTTGGCGTAAATATTTCCTACTCCACCAAACTTTTCCTGGTCCATTAATACGAGCTTCACGCTTCTCCCACTTTTTGCCAATACTTTAGTAAAGTATTCCATTGTAAATTCCTTGTTAGTTACATCAGGTGGCAAACGTTTTCCCAAACTTTCCCAATCGTCTTTCGTCATTAACTTCATCCAGCCAAAAACCCTCAAATCATTGAAAAATAACTTTGCCTTATCAGAAAGATCGATGATGATTCTAGTGTGTTTACTCGGTAGGTCATTTATCCAATCAGCTGTTGGGTGTCCTCCCACCACTCGATGACTTCCGGAAAGATAAATCAACTGTCCGGTCATTTTTAAATGGACCACCAAATATTTATCCCAGTTTACAAAAGTGATCGCCATCATTTTCGATCTTCTTGCCACACCATCGACCACCTTTCCAACCAGATCCTCTTCTTTTCCACTAAAACTCTTTTCTCGAAGCACTTCTACTTTTAGAATTCTCTTTCCGGAAAGAACTTTATCCAATTGCCTCGAAATGGTTTCGACTTCAGGTAGTTCCGGCATTTGTTATGAGAGCTTACTAACTGCCAGTCTAAATTTTTCTTCAAAATTTTCCCTGCTGAATTTTCTTGCCTGTTTTTGGATTTTTTCCAAATCCCACTTCATTTCTTCGAAACGCTTAAGTGCCTTTTCCAAAGTGGCGACATCCATATCATCGATCAGGATCCCTGTTTCCCCGTCAATCACTGTTTCCCTGAACCCTCCACCGTTAAAAGCTATTACCGGCGTTCCCGCCGCCATTGACTCTACTACTGTCATCCCAAAATCTTCCTCGCGGGCCAGAGCAATAAATCCTTTCGCCCGGGCATAGAGATATCGTAGTTCATCGTCGCTCACTCGACCCAATATTTCTACATTTTCGCCACAGAGTTTCATGACTTCTTCCTTAACGCTGGAATACCCCACCGATCCACCAGCAATTTTTAATTTCATTTTAAGGTGCTTCGCCGCTTTCACTGCTTCAATCAAGCCCTTAGCCCCTACCAATCTTGAAACAATCAAAAAATAATCATCTTTCCTTACCTCTTTCGCCGCCGCCTCAAAAAGTTTTACCTCGACCGGAGGATAGATTACCGTCGCCTCTTTTCGATAGAATTTTGCCACCCGTGCCGCCACATTTTTCGAATTCACGATCCACTTATCGACTCTTTGGGCTGACTCAAAATCAAACATCCGCAGGTAATGTCCAACAATTGCCGCGTACACCCTCACCGGCCAATATTTTTGCATATCAATATTCGTTTGGTATCCATACAAAAACCTCGGTGGCGTATGACAATACGCGATCACTTTAGTTTTATCAGAAACTTTAAAACCCCTGGCAATATACCCTGAACATGAAGTAATTACCAAATCATATTTTGATAGATCGATGCTCTTCCAAATCCACGGTAAAAGGAAGCGCATCGGACTATGCATATTACCGTAGCGAAGTAGTAGCGAAAACGGACTCTCGATGATTCTTCGATCGGAAAATTCTTTTGCCGCCGCCGAACCGGGGGTTTGAAACGCAGTGTAGATCGATGCTTCCGGATACATGTCAGAAAGCACCCGCAACACTCGCTCAGCCCCCCCAAACTCCTTAATGTAGTCATGAATCAATGCAACCTTCATCTGACTTAAGTCTAACTGAAAACCTCCTCCAAGTCTTCCTCCCACTTATCCTTCGGTAACTTGTTCACCAAGCTCTTAAACGCTAGTTCATCAAAAATGGCCAAAACTTTCTCCCGGTTATAGTCTGCCAATTCACAATTTTTCCAGGATAGTTTTATCGGCGTCTCTTTATTGATCGTCGCCAAATCTTTTGACAAGAACGCAGAATCTTTACCATCTTCCAGTAATTTCTTTACTCGCGGCGTGATCTTTAATGACTCCAGTTTTTTATAGATCTGTTCCACCGAACCGGCCTGTTCCAGTAATTTCGTCGCTGTCACCTGTCCAACCCCCGCCACTCCCTTGATGTTGTCAGAAGCATCTCCCATTAGGGCCTTCAAATCAATTATTTGTTTCGGTGTTAAGTTATACTTCGCCTTGACGGCTGTCTCATCAAAAAGCGACACACCACGGTCCTTACTAAATGCCCCCCCTCCAGCCGGCATATACACCACTACTCTGTCATCCTCCACCAATTGAAGGGCATCTCGGTCTCCTGTTACGATTACCACCTGAACTTTTTTATCACTTTTGATTGCCTGTGTTGCCAAAGTCCCAATCACGTCATCTGCTTCATAATTCGTTACCCCGAACTGGGGAATATTCAACGCGGTAACGATCTGTTTGGTTCTATCAATTTGATCAACCAACTCCTGGTCCGTCTCCGCTCTTCCCGCCTTATACTCCGCGTACTGCTCGGTTCGAAAAGTTTTCTTACCTACATCCCAGGCGATCGCCACGTAAGTCGGTGACAATTTTTCCAAAGCGGTCAGTAGCATCGAAGTAAATCCATACACCGCCCCAACCACTTCCCCCGACGGCGCCGTGAATCTCGGATATCCATGATAAGCGCGATGTAACAATGAGTTTCCGTCGATTAGTACCAGTCTTTTCTTCTCCATGAAGTGAATCTTATCACTTACTGGCTTTCGGATGTTCTAGCACCGTTTCCAATTCTGATTTTGCTTTCTTTACTCCCATAATTTTATCGAATTCTTCCTGCTCGACCGTCTCTACTTCAAGTAGTTTCTCGACCAATTTATCCAGTTTGTCTCTATTTTCCTTAACGATTTTTTCCGACATTTTGTAACCCTCATCCACCAGTCTTTTAACCTCTTCGTCGATCTTCCCCTGCATCTGGTCAGACACCTTGTATGGCTCTCCATAAGCTCTGCCCCAATCACTGCTTTCATACATTGGTGACATTGAGATCGGACCCAACCTACTCATCCCAAAATCAGTCACCATCGCCCGAGCAATTCTCGTTGCTCTCTCAATATCATTGCTCGCCCCGCCGGTTTTCTCATGGTAAACTACTTCTTCCGCCGCTCTTCCTCCCTGCATCACCGCGATCTGGTCTTTCAGTTCCGACTCTGTTTGTTGGTACTTGTCAGTATCTGGCCGACTCATGGTATAACCTAGCGCCATGCCGCGGGAGACTATCGAGACCCGATGCACCGGGTCAGCTCCTGGCAACATATGTCCCACCACCGCATGTCCCGCTTCGTGATAGGCAGTCATTTCCCGTTCTCTTGGACTTTGCAAACGTTTTTTCTCCGGCCCGAGTTTTACTTTAGTGGCCGCCTCTTCCAGATCCTCCTCCATAATTGATTTCCTTTCGTTTCGCGCTGCTGCAATGGCCGCCTCATTGAGCATGTTCTCGATGTCAGCACCCGAGAAACCCACTGTCCTCTTGGCGATCTTTTCCCAATTTACATCCTTTGCGAAGGGCTTGCCCACCGCGTGAATCCTCATAATCGCCTGTCTACCTTCAATATCAGGTAGATCAAGTACCACCCTACGATCAAACCTTCCCGGTCTGATCAAAGCCGGATCAAGTACGTCCGGTCTATTCGTCGCCGCCAAAACAATCACATTGTCATTCGCCGTAAAACCGTCCATCTCAACCAGGATCTGATTTAAGGTTTGGTCCCTTTCATCGTGGCCGCCCATCACACCCATTCCTCTCATTCGTCCAATCGCATCCAATTCGTCAATAAAAATTATCGCCGGTGCCGCCTTCTTGGCTGTCTCAAACAAATCACGAACGCGAGAAGCACCAACTCCAACTAACATCTCCATAAACTCAGATCCGGCCATCGAGAAAAATGGCACTCCTGCTTCTCCGGCTACGGCTTTTGCCAACAAAGTTTTTCCAACACCAGCAGCTCCAACGAGCAAAACCCCCTTTGGAGTTCTTGCACCCAAATCACGATATTTCTTTGGATGTTTCAAGAAATCCACCACTTCTTCCAATTCTTTCTTCGCCTCATCAACCCCTGCCACATCCGAAAACTTCACTGCTTGTTTCCCTTTGGCAAATAATTTCGCCTTACTCTTGCCGATACCGAACATCATGTCCCCACCACCGCCACGCCGGCGCATCAGGAAAAACATTAGCAGTCCGAAGGCTAATATCGGCAAAACTAACGATACTAGCCCACCAATAATCTGTGAGAAAAACATTGATGAAACTTCAACTTTCACTTTAGACGGATCGACATCTGCCTTCTGCAAAATATCTATGAAACTACCAGTGTCTTCCTTCCTTGTCAATTTAATTTTGGGGATATTATTGTTGTCAGTCGGATAGAAAAGAGCGATCTCGGTTCCTCGAATTTCAACACGCTCCACCTTACCGGATTTAATTTCCGTGATCGCCGTCGTTAAAGGAATCTCCTCAACAATTCCTGAATTTTTCGTCAACAGAAAAATTAATTCTGGCAGAAATAAAAATAGGATTAACGACCAAATCACAATTCTTCTAAAATTCAAATTCAACTTGAACTCATACTTCTTCACCTCGGGTTGTTTTGGCAGAGGTTGTTTCTCCGCTTCCTTTGTAGCCATAAAAATTACCCCCTAATCTTACCACGAACCTAGTCGAACTTAATTTTCATTGCTTCCTTCATCTGACCAACAATTCCAGCGGCAATTTCTGATACCTTCTTTGACCCCGCCAGCGCTGATGCCATCAATTCACCCTTTTTCGCTTCTGCTTCCACTCTCTTTTCTCTGATTGGAGCCAAAACTTTATTCATCGCCACAAAAAGCTTTTCCTTAACTTCCACATCGCCAACCATACCTTTCATATATCTATCCTTTAGGTCAGCCACTTCCGCCTTGTTTTCATTAAAAAGATCGTGGTAAATAAAGGCCACATTTCCCTCAACTGTTCCGGGGTCAGTCGCGTGAATTCGTTTCGGATCGGTATAAACCTTCATTATCTTTTCTCGTAGAGTCTTCTCGTCATCAGCTAAATAAATAGCATTTCCCAAACTCTTACCCATCTTGGCTCCTCCATCAATTCCGGGGACATTCTTCTCAATGCCAAACAATGCTTCCGGTTCATTAAGAACTTTTACCTTATATGTGTCATTAAATTTTCTCGCCAAATCTCTAGTCGACTCGATCATTGGCGCCTGATCTTTTCCTACCGGTACTAGATCCGCATTCACACAAAGAATATCCCCCGCCTGGTGGATCGGATACATGAAAAAGCCTAGGGGTGTACTATTTTCAAATCCTTTTTGAACTAACTCAGTCTTTATCGTCGGATTATGAGAAATTTGCTGTACCGTCACAAAATTAGCTAGGTAAACAAATATCTCGTGGATTTGGGGTACCTCACTTTGGATGAACACCGTTGTCTTTGAAAAGTCGATCCCCACAGCATAATAGTCACACAAAAGCTCACCAATGCTCTCCTTAACCTTCTCGGGATTATCAAAGTTGTCCGTCAAGGCCTGAACGTTGGCGATCATTACAAATTGATCGTATTCATCCTGAAGTTTTACCCGATTGAGTAAAGAGCCCATCAAATGGCCAATGTGCAATTTTCCAGTCGGTCGATCTCCCGTCAGTATTCTTTTCTTCATATTCTTTATTCTAAATCAAAACTAAAGAAAGTAGCGGGGGTGGGGATCGAACCCACGACCTCAGGTTTATGAATCCTGTGCTCTAACCAACTGAGCTACCCCGCCAACAGCCATATTTTACCATTGGGGGTGGTTTAAAAAGGGCCCCGTATAAACGGGGCCCTGTGATTGGCGGCTATTTGCAAACCGCCAGTGCCTGGCTGAGGCTAAAGAACAAAACCACGGCCATCGAATTCATACTAAGCAATATTATGCCCAGTACTAGCCTAGATTTCCGGTCTAAGTTCGAGGGCACCAGTCCTGCCATATAGGCAACGCTGTATCCCCCAATTATGGTCGACCATAACGTAATTCCAATTGCCGACAAAGCTGTAGCCACAGTACTTTTCCCTCCTTTCCTGTGGAATAACCAGTATTATAAACCCTACGAATTGTTAAACCTAGTTGTGCGTGATAAAATAACACCGTTCCTTACGTTTGCGGGGGGGAGGTAAGTATCTCGCGAGGCTCATAATCTCGCTTAACCGGGGGGCGTAACCCCGGCCCCGCAACCAAAAAATTCTTTACTTGATCAGATTCCACCATTTTTGGTAGTTCAATATATCTTTCTCTTCCCCTTGAGGCTGACTCGCCTCGGATTTCTGCTTGACCGTCGGCAAGATCACCACAGTTTCACCCTCCTTTTGCATATTCAGGTCATTCCTAGCCACCTTTTCGATATAATTAGACGTTTGAACTTCCGTCCACTTTTTCTGGAGTTCTCGACTCTTAGCCTCCTCTGCGGACAAGATTTGTCTAGCCTCGTCAATTCGTTTATAAGCCAGCCTCAGCTCGAACACGCCCTTGCCCAAGACCCAAGTCAGATAAATTCCTACCCCCAGAGCCACCAGCTTCAGCCAAAATCTACCCTTTTCAGCTTCCTTGACACGCGCATGTTTAGCCTGTATCATACAACCTGTAATATATTTACTATAGTTAATTTATCAATGGACCAAAATCAGAACGATCTCAGTCAAAGTATTAAAAGCTTCAAAGGCCAGCTTGAAAACCAAGGCCGGGCTTCAGCTACCATTCTAGCCTACACCAAAGACATCGAACAATTGGCCATCTTCACTAAAAAGGACGGTAAGCTCACTGCTATTTCAATCTCCTCTGAGGATATTGACAACTTCAAAGCTGATCTCGATGGCAAGCAATACACCGCCAAATCCATCAGCCGTAAGCTTAACTCCATCAAAGCCTTCTTCCGTTACCTCAAGAGCCAAAACCTCGTCGAGGTCAATCCAGCTGCCTCTGTGAGCCATCCTAAGTATGATCTCAAACCCCCACGCGTCCTTAGTAAGCTCGAATACCGTGCCCTCCGCGACGCCTGCCGCTCCGACTCCCGCATCTCTGCCATCGTTGAGATCCTTCTCCAGACTGGCATCCGCATTTCCGAACTTGCCAACCTCGCCATGAATGATCTAGACCTTACCAATAACAAGGTTGCCATTCGTGCCTACGAATCTCACCCTGAACGCGAAATCCCCTTAAACACCGCCGCCAAGGTTGCTCTCGAAACCTACCTTCAGCAACGCCCCAAAGGTGGTGCTAAAAACGTCTTTATCACCAAAACCGGTAATCCTTTCCTCGTCCGCAACATCCGCTCCAGTATTGACCGTTTCTTCATGATCGCCGGTATCAAGGACGCCAAGGTTAACGACCTTCGTCACACCTTCATCGCCCAACAGCTCATGGCCGGCACTCCCCTCGTCTATGTTAGCAAACTAGCTGGCCACAAGAGACTTTCCACCACTGAAAAGTACCTCGAGTTTATCTCCGAAAAGGGCAGCAAGGAGAAACTCCGTCTCGAAGAGCTCTAATCCTTCACCTGGCGAGTTAGTTTTTCCAGTCCTGATAGTGTCACTTTTGACAAAAACTCCAGCACGTTTGACAACTTCGAAAGACTTCCAATGGCGATTGACAGCCATCCACTCGAAGACCTCCGGCTATCTTCAATCACCAACAAGGCAGTACTGACATGATTAACCTCGAGTGTCTCTCCTGTTTCCTCATCCTCAATATAAATCGTTACCGGATTCCCATTCTTCCCAATGTTCAATTGTCCCGAAATCGCCAAACCCGACGGCATCTCCAAAACATTCTCCTCTTCCTGATCTAAAATCGGAGAATCCATCAGTAGTCGATCTGTCTGGGTCTTCGGCTTCTTCATTCCACCTGTGATTATACCCTGGATGATAAAATACGCTCAATGGGCCGGTAGCTCAGCTGGTTAGAGCGTCTTGCTTATACCAAGAATGTCGCAGGTTCGAATCCTGCCCGGCCTACACTATAATCTAATCCGTGAACTTAACGATCATCAGTCCAGCCAAAAACGAAGCCGACAATCTACCCGAGCTGATAAAGAGGATTTCCGCAGTCGCCAATAAATATCATTATCGCCATGAAATCATCATTGTCGACGACCACTCCACCGATCAAACCAAAAAAATAATCCGGCGTTTACAAAAAAATAATCCTGACCTAAAGATTATCAATAGTAATGGTGTTGGCCCTGGAGCGGCAATTCTGACTGGGGTAAAACATGCTCGATTTCCCGTCATCATTACACTAGATTCCGACTTATCCCACGATCCCGAAATAATTCCCGCTTTTGTCGAAAAATTCATAAAAACAAAAAGCGATTTAATTATCGGCTCTCGCTTTATCAAAGGAGGCCAGGCCAACCTACCAGCCTTTCGCCTACTCCTATCAAAGTTAGCCGCCTCACTAGTCAGCCTGTTGACTGGTCATCAACTTGGTGATGCCACTTCAGGTTTTAGGATTCAAACGAAGAAATTATTAGAAAACCTGAAGCTCCAAAACCAAGGCTTCGCTCTACATCTGGAAATTCCTCTAAAGGCGATTCTGGGTCATTACAAAATCACCGAAGTCCCAATCCACTACCAAAAGAGAAAATTCGGCAGTTCAAAAATGCGTCCTTTCAAAATCGGTCCTTCTTATCTAAAGGTCTTATTTATTGAGTTAATAAAACACAATTTTGCTTTTCTGTACCAAACCTCAAACTAGTCTTTAATGGAAAAATCAAATCCGATAACCTTTTGGTCGGTTCGGGGTTGATAAATTTTGGCAACAATTCATCGACATAACAATTTTCCGTTTTGCTTTGTTTAATTAAAGTAAAGTATTGCCTTGTTTGTTGCGGTCTTTTTGTCCATTCAGTTACTCTCCAATTGAAAACAACCAGACCTCCCGCCAAACAATAAATCCCCAGCAAAAACATCAGATTCTCAAATAATTGATTCTTAAACCTCGAAACCAAGACTAAACATCCCATTACCAGAAAAAACGTTGGCAGATATGCATAACGAGTTGCCATTGCCTGACCTATCCCAAAACTGGCTCTCCCTAAAGCATAAGTCGAGAAAAAAGCTACCACAGAAAATAATAAGAAACCCTCAAAAAACATGATCCTCTTAGATATCGACTTCCGGTTATAAATTACAAATAATAACACCGCCACCAGAACCACTAACCTTACGGGTTTATTTTCCCAGGGAAACAACAACCTCCCCACCACAGTGTTGCTCAGTCCGACCAAGACAAAGGAAACCGACTGAAAAACTCTGGTTAAAGAAAAGGGAGAAACCGGCTTAATTATCGAAACAAAGATTGCCCTATAAACCAGAGCTAACACTAACTGAGCCACCATTGCCAAATATCCAACCGCCGTGACCCTAACCCCATTGCCACGTTTTCGTAAACCGAACCCCACAAATACGATGACCGGCCAAAGTAATCCGACCCCCCATGATATTCCCGGCAATACCAACAACACCGTTAACCAGATCTTCCTTATAAAACCACCCGTCTTTTTTCTCTCCAGTAGAAAAAATAAACAGAATAATGTGGCAAGTAACCACATTTGTCCGGTAGACCACCATACTGATTCGTTCCAGTTGTTGTTCACAACCAAAAAAAGTGCTGTTAAAAGGCCATAAAACCTGGACTTAGTTTCTTCGTAAACTAGCTTTCCTGCCAAGAATAAATTAATTAAATGGAGAATTATGTTTACAAATAAAAATCCCGAGAAATTAGTTCCAAAAACCAACCACTCGGCTCGATAAAGCAACCAAAACATTACGACAACATGCTCGTTGGCTCGATGCCATAATGCTTCAGGCCAATATTTGGAAATTACGATTAAATAATCGATATCGTCTTGGTGAAAAAACATCTTCAAAATTCCACTGACGGCTAAATACAACACCATCAATCCAACACAAATCAAAATTACTACCTCCCGCCTCCGCCACTTTCTCATAACTTCGCTCTTCGCACAATTTCTGCTTCCACTTCTTCTCTGTCTCGCCCGTATTTCAGTCTTGAAAGTTCCCGGATCATCTCCGCCACTTTTTTACTTCCCATTGCTTTTTGCGCCTTCATGTCCTTAAAAACATTCATTGAAAATGGCGGCACCGGCGAGCCATCCACTACCGTCTTTACATAGATATTATTAAAGTCGACATTAGTAAGATCGGTCTCGTTAAAGATTGGCGTAAACTCGTGCTGCAGAATAGAAGCATCAGGTACGCCTACGCGGTAACTCATCAAAGTACCCACGTTTCCAAAAATCGCATCTTTAACTGTCTCTTCCAGCTGACTCACAAATTGATTGGCCAAAATCAAACCAAGTGCATATTTACGCGCTTCCGACAACATTTGGGCAAAGTCTGGGGTAGCAAAATTCTGAAACTCATCAACATACAAATAGAAGGGTCGCCTCTGTTCCCTAGGAATATCTTGTCGCGACAACGCCGCCTGCAATACCTTCGGGATCAACAGTAATCCCAAAAAGTTCGCGTCCTCTTCCCCCAGCAAACCCTTAGCCAATTTCAGAAAAACGATTTTCCCCGTGTCCATGGCATCTCGGAAATCCAATGTACTCTTCGATTGTCCAATGATATTCCTAACCATTTTATTAGTAATGAACTTGCCAAACTTAGACACGATATAGTCCAGGGTTTCACTTTTGTGGAATTGGTCGGTCTTGGCGATTTGATCAGTCCAATACCGCCGGACGATTGGGTCAGTTACCTTTGGCAAGAGCTCCTGAACATACTTGTCATCCGTTAACGCCCGCACCACCTCCACAAAGGATGCTCCCGGCGTCACCGCTACCGTCAGCATTGCGTTTCGAATCGAGTGTTCGAAGCGTGGACCAATGATACCAGTCTTATGCGGGTCGTACAGCTTGTACATCAGGTTGATGATGGCACTGGAAACCTGCATCATCTCTTCAGTCGTATTCACAGCCAACAGATTGAATCCAACCGGTCTTTCCGCATCTGAAGGATCGAATAAGATCACGTCCTCAGCTCTTTCGGGCGGTACTAACTCGAGTAGCTCTTCTATACCATCTCCATGCGGCTCCAGAAAACACAGACCCTTGCCCGCCCTCATGTCCTGGATGATCATCGTCTTCAAAAGTTCCGTCTTTCCGGTCCCGGTTCGGCCGATGATATATGTATGTTTCATCCGGTCTTCCTCGGAAATGAAGATCGGTCTCTCTTGACCTCTATAGATGGATTTTCCCAAATACATTCCCGACGTCGGAAAACCTCCTGTCGCCGGGGCACTCTTTGCGTTCAACCAATAAATATGGGGCGTCTCGATCGTCTTGTTGGGCATATGCCAGATCGTGGATAGCTCCTCAGTATTCAAGACCGAGTTGTTCCCAAACATCGACTGGTATCGATAGATAAAGTCCACCATGAAACCATTTTTAAAGTGGATTTTCTTTCCTTTAAATCCATTCATGCTCCCGTTGAACTGAGAAAAAGCACCTTTCAAATTCGCCAAATTTTGTTTGGCTATACTTTCGCTATTGGCGACCGTCACAATTCTCACCGCCGTCAGGAAACCTGGTTTATTCACCTTATTATCAATCGCCTCAAAATCCCCAGGGCTCATCTTAAATTTCGCTTTTTCCGGATCAGCTTCTGATTTCTTGGTTCGACTAATATAACTTTCTCCCGACTTTTGCCAATCTGATTCTGCCGGCACAATTATTAATTGAATCGCTGCCGATTCCCCTTCCGCAAATTTTGCCATCGATGCCGTCAGGGAAGATAATGGGTCCGTCGTTAGTTCCTTAAAAACCTTGATTGGTTTGTAACTCTCGGACCGTAAGATCATCTCCGTAAATGCCACTTTGCCGGTTTCATTAAAAATGTTGTATTCCTCTACTTCCTTCACTTGCACTCCAGGGTAGGCGCCAGCCAGTAGCTTCTCGACTAGTTCCATATTATTGCGATGACAGGAAACATAAAACTTAATACTTTCCTTTTTAGCCACAATCTCAAAAGAAAGATGCTGCTGTGCCGTAAACCTTTGCCAAAAACCTCCTTGCTTTACCGAGTGAAGTGCCGCAAAGATCTGTTCTGCTGCATCAATCTTAACTTCGTTGTCATGCGGTACAGCGATCTCCAAAAGCACAAAGTTCAAAGAAACCTCTTCCCTGTTTCTGAAACGTAAATATTGCAATAAAACTAAGATCGCGGCCATTAACGATAAGACCAAGATTCCCAAAAAGAAAACTGTCACCAAAACGAATTGGGCCAACTGCGCCATCACCAAATTCAAGTCAATATTATTTATCATCAGTTTTGCTACTAGGGTGATAAAACACTCGTCCGGGGTATTTCTTAATCATATATACGCTCCATTCAGCCAGCCACCTGATCGCATCCATCACTTTGTGGTGCAAACCTTGCTTCACTGCATCTTCATCCAAGGGCAAAATAATCGTTTGTTTTTGCAGCTTTGGCGCCAAACCCATTATTTTTTTGGCCGCATCATCCGCCAAAGAAGCCGGATCAGTTGGTACTGGTTGAGAAGTTGTCTGTTGCGGTTTTGTTTCCGCCTGCCTCTCAATTTTCTCGATATAGCTACTAACCTCCGCCGCTGCTAGTCTCTCCGCCTCTGTTTTTGGTTCTAGTTCTTTTCCCACGACAGGCATATCTCTACTATATCAACTCGAGCCTCCTCTTGTTTTGTACTCATTTGATATATTTCGCTATATTTCGACGTTTCTTATAATGCTGCCTCAATACCCCGTCAAAATAGACAGAACCGTGGAATTTGAGAACAAGTAAAGTTAGTATTTTAGTTGATTCATCAATTAAAAACCCAACAACCCCCTCACCTAGCAGTGGCACCAACCAAATGATAGTAAGACTACCTATAGTCAGTAGACCATTTTCAACACAACTTTTCAAGTAGCAGTTTAAAATCAGTGCTTTTCAATTTTCCCCTCATTGTATTCGATCTCACAAGCACCGGAGACACAGGCCAATTCCTGGGCTGCCTTACTAAAATCTTCCTCTTCATAACGATATAGTTTGGAGAAATCTATCACCGGAAACGTTAGCACCGACTTATCGTATTCTTCCTTATCAATCTCTTGATATGGCATCTGAGCATAGGCCGCATCAAAAGATGGCAGAAAGGACATCCCCCCAATCAGGTCCCGATGTTCCCAAACCCATTTAACTATGTCTATTACCTCATCAGGATGATAAGTGATCGTGACACTAGGATTATGCTCCGTCCAGTGGATTTTATCCTGTAACCAATACTCACATTGCTCAAGTGCGCTTCTTTGATTCCTAGTAATCGCCCCATCTGGCGACCTAACCGGAAAGTGAATTACCCAGGTTATCGCCGTTTCCGGTGTCTGGCCGTTTTCCGGATCCATTGGGACTCCGACATCCTTCAATACTTTAAAAATCGGAGAATGAGTACTAACCCTGATATTTCTCACATAATATGGCGACCAACGAGCGTGAATCCCCGAAGAACAGTTGAATAGTTGCGCCGAGTTTCCCGACGGCTTGACACAAGTCACCGCCGCGGCCTGATTTATCATGAGCTTTTCAGCCATCTGTCTGTTGGTTTCCACTGCTACCTGTCGCAGTTTTCCCTGCACTGAGGCATCCTGGGCAGCCTTGCTGTCCAGTTGGCCAGTAATATCTACACCCAGCAGTCTTTCTTCTTCACAATTTTGTTTCCACATCGGTCGCAGTCCTAGGAAATTCGTCGCCAGAGACTGAATTGAACCTATCATTGTTGCTACCTCCACCTTGTCCCTTAAGGTTTCGTATGTATCATCTGCTCTTGCAATCGCAATCGACAGATTACAAAATTCGTATGGGCGTAGATTGATCTCTCCACACGGATTACAACCAAACTCCGCCGGTTTTCTCCTCGCCGGTGAAAGACTAATCGCCGCTTGACGATTGAATATTCCCGGTTCACCTCTACCATTCTCCACCATCTGAAGCATTTGTTTTGTTATCTCGAGCTGAGTGAGCCCTGATTCCGGCCAAACAGTGCTATTGTTGGCATTCCACCTCTGACTATTATCACGCTCAAAATCTCCAGACTTACAAAGCCTCATCTCCATATCATCAAAATCAAATAGGGAGATCATAGCAGTCCTTCTCATTCCTCCCGAAACTGCCGCGCTACCAACCTGACACATAATGTCATGTGCATCGAGGGGCCGCAAGAAACTTCCTTGTCGAGCTAGAATCCTCGCTCGGACAAACTCCATCGTTTGTCGCAGAGGTTCCGGGCCACTACTTCTTCCCCCCTTGACTCGAAGAATTGCCCCCGCTGGCCTCAATGCTGAATAATCAAATTTAATATCTCCTCCATCAAACCAAGTCGATAAACCTAGTCGAATCGCTTCCCCCCAACCTTCGGTCGTATCCTCAATCACCACCGACTTTATTTCTCGACCAGTTTGGCGTTTCACTCGCGGCAGATTCTCCACATATTTCCCCTCAACTGAAAATCCAACTCCACAACCGTTCATCGAAATAAGCAAGGCCTCCACAAAAGAATCAATACTATCTACTGGTAAATACGAACAGTTATAGATTCCAATGTTGTTTCTTCTCGCCGCCGCGCCAGCCATTGCCAACAACCTCATTGATGGTGCCGCCTTCATTTCCAAAACTGTTCGTCGAATCCGAGAGAAGGTCTCCCCTTCTAGCCTTCCATCAGCCAGCTCTGCCAAATAATCTACCGCCCGATCAACTGTCTCAACCCACGTCTCTCGTCTCCCCAAGTCCCAATTGAATCTAGAGTAATTATTAAAAAACTGAAACTTTTGGATCTGGTTGCCAAAATACTGGTCACTGGTGGCGAAAGCATTAGCCACCTCCTTTGGAATCGGCCTTTCTTCTCGAAGTTTGGCATGCTCCGCCCGATACAGAATATAATGTTTTGCCGCCGCAAACTCACCAGCCGCCTGGAGCACAAGCTCTACCGTATCTTGGACTTGTTCAACAGTGGGCTTGGCATACTTTGCCCCGATGATGTTTACCACCCTTTTTGATAATTCTGAAAAACTCGTTGACGGTTCTCTGTTTAGGTCCTCAAAACAAAGTTTAATTGCCCTCTCTATCTTCGAAAGCTCAAACTCGACCATCCTCCCATCCCTTTTTATGATCGTCTTCGGAATCTCTATTTTGATATCTCCATCTTGTATTGTCTTGATCGTCGATAGAGACCCCTTCTTCGATCCCTTTGTAACATCAGAAAAAACTGTGGCCGTTTTGGGCATATTATTAATCTAATTTAGTAATTAATTTGACAAAGTCAGCGGCGTTTTCGAATTCTAGATAGACTGATGCAAAGCGCAAATAAGCCACGTCATCCAATTTTTTCAGTCGCGATAAAATCATTCTTCCAATATCACAGCTTGGTATTTTGATCGTCTTTCTATTTAGTAATTTGAGCTCGATATCATCCACCAAATCTGTCATCTGTTCGTCAGTCACCGGTCTTTTCCAGCACGCCTTCTTTATTCCCCTCATCACTTTCTCACGATCAAACTCCTCAACCCCGCCACCCTTCTTTAAAACCCTCAGGTCAAGATTGACTACTTTTTCATATGTGGTGAATCGTTTACCACATTTTTTGCACTCGCGCCTCCTCCTCATCCCCTCACCCAAAGGAAGTATCCGACTCTCCAAAACATTCGTTTCTTTATTATCGCAATATGGACAGTGCATTGACCACTATATCTAGTATTGAGAAACAACTATAAACACTACATGCAGTACTTCAACTAGCAATATCCATATCACAATCGGACACTGAAGCCAATCTCCGCAAAAAATGCTCCGATCTGATTAAACCGATACCAAAACCAAATAAACGAAGTGGGCCATCACTGCCGAAAGAACATTATTTGACCTCAATCGCAAAAATCCATTGATCAGTCCAACAAAAAATGCTAATAAAAATGCCCCCAATACGGCAACCATCGGCAAGTGAAAAACAAAAAGGTTGATTGGTAAATGAATCAAGGCGAAACCAAGAGCGGACAAGCCTAAAGATAACTCCTCTTTGTTAGTCTCGGTAACTAGCAAGGACAGTACGAACCCTGAAAAAGTCAGTTCCTCCACCACAGCCGTCACGGCCGCTATCCCCGCCCAGTTAAAGGCAAAAACAAACTTCGTTTGAACAATCAGTCTTAATACCACAAAAGAGATCAGGCTGCCCAGTCAC
>OBEQ011864282.1_pt1 | contig 20873 bp, 17 predicted proteins | sample 1670901 | NCBI WGS metagenome assembly OBEQ01 (sample SAMEA104232315, study PRJEB22302) | groundwater metagenome | biome: forest; feature: aquifer; material: groundwater | place: USA | collected 2011-08-07 | depth 5.4 m
CGGAGAGTGGGTACTCATATGCAGCAGTAATTCCCAAAATCGATCGATGACATGTTTACTACTCGAGTAGCCGTCAATAAAAAAATCCATCCATGGTAATAACACGGGGGAAACTAGCGGCCCCTCCGCTGCGCGAAAGTCCGGCCACGCATGGTCGACCATCACCTGCATATTATCGACAGCCACCTGCCCTAGCGTATTGGTAAACGCGTAGTACACCATTAAATGCAGTAACCAAATGAAATAGGGCTTGGCACCTGGGAACCAGGAAAAGTTAAGCGGTTTGTACTGTATTTTCTCCACCAGATAACTCATCGGTGAGCGCAACATCCCAAACAAAACTGCGTACCATGCCGCTGCGAAAATGATTTGTACCCATGCAATACCAACCGTTGGATAATGCTCCACTAACTCATTGAGCCATACGGTTTGTAGCGTCCAATTGACGTGACAAAGCATATTCCAGAAAAGCGCGCCCAAGCCGTAACTGATGGGCACACCACTAATCACCAAGAGGCGGAAGCGGAAATCTGCGGGTACGGTATGAAGTTTATGTTTGAACGACTGACAGAAAGCGAACCACAGATTGGTCGGGATTTCGCTGCATATAGACCAAACCCAGATTACCAAAGCCGCCAACAGTACCATGAGTTGAAAAACTCGAATGAATACGCCATCGAACACGATAATCTGATTCACAATAACATAGGGACTTACTTGCAAGCCGACTAAGTCTGCATTGATTGAAAAGGGTTTAACAAGTTGCGCAGTGCTCTCATTAGCATGAACAGTTTGGATAAGAAGCTTGCCGACGATATCGCTACCTTCGAAGATATTCCAGGTATCACCCGCTTTAACCCCTACCCCTTGCCCAACATTTAAAAAAACATTTTTTTGCGCATCAACTCTGATGATCGTGCCCTGGTTTCCCACCGGCCAACGAGCCGCCTGGGGATCAAAACGTGCGACCCATTTGCCATTCTCATATGCCTCAATCTCAACCTCAGTGATGGGTTTTTCCCACTCAGGATTAAAACGATAAAGCGCTAAGCGCTCCCCCAACATGAATGCGCTTTTGTCTCTCCCCACAAACTCAACTTTGTTTTCAGGGAGAGTTCTTTCAATATTGTATTGACTCAAACCCAGTTGATTTAACGGTGTTAGGATGATGACGAGCAAAGCCATCATTACCGCCAGGGAAAAACTGTATTTGGGTAACCACAGAGTGAATAGCTTCATAACTGTCGGGATGTCACCTTGTATTATTATCCTAGAAAACATTCTGGATAACCAATGATCGACTTCTTTATAACTGTCTTATGCTATAAACAATATATATAGCCATAAAACCCGATATCAGCCAATAGGAAGGGGATGTTACCTTAGTCGTATGCTCGACTTTGAAGTAAGCCTTTAAGTGAAGGGTTTTTGTTCCGGTAAATTGAGTTGAGCCAGTGAAACCCAACCCACGAAATTGCTTAACTTAATGGCATTGGGCTTTCTACTTCCACTGTCAAACCATTTTTATCGCGCGACAATAGCGAATAGCAGATCGGTAACAAGGTTATCGTCAAGAAGGCGCTCAACATCATACAGCCGGCAATCAAAATACCGAGATTATGCAAAGGCGAAAAACCCGAGACAATCAACACCGCAAAACCACCCGCCAGCGCCACAGAATTCACGAAGATAGGTTTGGAAACCATCTTCAACGTTTCTGCCACCGCATCGTTGGTTGTCAAACCGAGTTTTTTACACTGCCGATAAGTTTCGAAAAAATGTATCGCGTAATCAACTCCAACGCCAAAGGATATCGCTGAAATCATCGCGGTGCCTATATCCAAATCAATGCCGACTACTTGCATCAATGCAAAATTAAACGTTAGAGTACAGAGAATTGGTAACATAGCCAGTGTGGTATCCAGCACTGTGCGAAAGAGAATAAAAAGAATTACCACGATAGAAATGAGTGACGCGCCAATGCTATTCAGTTGCCCAGTGACAATTTCACTTCCAGCGGCATGCGACAGAGGTGCAAACCCCGTTAAGCTATAGCTGTATCCTGGGGGAAGATGCTTTATCACTACAGCATTAACATCCGCGAGAGTTTTATTTAGCGCGATTGTGCTATCCGTATCTACCAACGCAGTAACCGACAATTGTTGCTTGCTACTATCAATTACATCAAAAATATCTTGGCCCGAAGAGTTCTCAAATAATACTAAATATTGTGCCGCCAACTCTTTCGTTAAATTGTCAGGCAGCTGGTTTTGTGCAGTTTGATTCATCACACGATCGATCCAGGTAATATAATCCACGACCGAAACAGAATAACCAATATGATCAATTTGACCGAGTTCAGTTTGAATTTTTTCAACTGCCTTCAGCAATTGTGGTGACAGCGCATCTCCTGCTTCGCCATTGGTGGATTTTATCCATAAATGCAGAGGAATCGAACCGCCATAATGTTTGTTAATAAAAGCATCGCCGCGAGCTACCGTCGAATCTTCCGCAAAGGATTTCACGCTGTGGTAATTCACTTCGATATCTTTCGCAATATAAATGCCTGCCACCATCAGTGCGATAAATAATGTAAAAAAAGGCAGCGGATTTTGGTAACCCATACGCCAGATAAAGAGCGCGCTACGACTTATTGTTTCACCCACATTATCATCCGTAGTAAGTTTACTTTTAGCGGGAAATAGCAACAAACAGCAGGGCAATACCGTCATGGTAACGATAAAGGCGAGCACAACGCCAAGTGCCACCATCAATCCAAACTCTTTAATGACCGTCAGCTGAGTAAAGGCAAGCCCTATAAACCCCAAAAAATTGGTGATTGATGTCATCAACAGCGCCGTATACTGTTGATCACAGGTTTTATACATTGCACTCTCCACAGAATGGTTTTGCGCAAGCAATTTATTATAGGCATTTAAAAAGTGAATCGCATCGGCAACCGAGGTCGCCGTAATAAATACCGGCAGGACAGCTGTGACCATATTCAGCGACATGCCCAACATGCCCATAATGCCCAGCGTCATCACCAGCGTAATGGTCGCCACCGTCAGCGGTAGGACTACGCCGTAGAAATGACGAAATCCCCAAAACAAAATAACACTAATAACGGTGATGACCAGCGGGAAAAACCGCACATTGTCGCGCTTAAGCACCTCGCCCATCTCATTCATAAAAACAGGCGGCCCGCCCAAATAAACTTGGTGCCCCTGCGCCAGGCCAGTCGCTATTGCTTCTATTTGTCGATTTATTTCAACCAGCAGCGATGTGTCGTCGGGAGCGAGATTAAACTCCACCTGTATCATAGTGGACGACTTGTCGTAGGCAATCAGTGACCCCCACAACATATGATTGCTTTGCGCTAAAGCTTCGATGGCATTAATTTCTGCTGCAGTCTCAGGCAGTACATCAATCAACGGTGCAATTTCGACGGTATCACCTTGGCCGTGCACATGATCGACATCGACCAAACTGCGAATTCGCCTGACGGGTACCAGGCGTTTAATCAGCTCATCGGCTAAGGGACTGTATTGAGGGGCGCGCTCTTTTAGTTGTCTCAACAAAGGCAAGTCAGATTGATTTATCAAATTGTCATTTAAAATATCGTGCAGCCAAGTAAATTCAGGTTGGCTTTGTGCAATGGCTTGAGTGAGGGCACTTAGCCGTTTAACATCGCGCGCTTGATCGATCAACTGAATTTGCCTTATGCCCGCAACAATCTGTTGTACAAGTTGCAGAGTTTCTTTGGTAAAGACAGTGCCACTCTCAGGCGCTAACGCGACTACGGTGGTTTCATTCGCTCCGCTGAAAGTATCACGGTGAACAGCCAGATTTTGTCGCGCAGGATGTGAGATATCAAGAAAATAGGGGGAGGCATTAATGGTCAGAAAGATAATATTAACTGCTAACGCCAAGGTAACAATGAGAAAGAGAGAGAGTATTGCCTTTTTATATTTGATCAGGAATGAAACATAACTCTGCAGGATTAATGATTCCATGGCGGTATTACCTTCGCTATTTTTTGGCGGTATCAAGGATGGCGAGTTTAACTGAAAAAACTTTTAAAGGTAGTCTCATCATTAGAATCTGCGGCCAATTCCCTCCCCGCAAAGATGACGCTATGGTTTTAACTCAGTGGTTTTTCAACACTGCATAGCTGCGGCTATTTAGCGGAGTTATCACAACGGCAAGCAAATTTTTCTGCGCCAGTATCCCCAAACCAGCATTTGTTTTAGCGATTATCCCCTTTAGGCAAAGCAAAGACACGGCTAATTCATTTCCTGAACAACAGTGAGCTTTTACTTAGTTCTTTTCAAATAGGGGCTTTAGAGGAAAATTTTCTTGTAATTCGTGACCTACTTCATAAGTGACTAAGGAGAATGCAGGTAGATTTATTCACCTATATAGGTATAAACTTTAGACCTTGGGAAAATGGTGTTTAGCTAATATCGAATCGCAGAAACGAAAATCAAAAATAAAATTCGTAGCGAAATTTCTATTGGCAATGATTGGCAATGTTAGTTTAATCCATATTAAGCATTAATGAATTCGTTAAATCGATGAAATGCTCGCGTATCAATATGTTTCGAATACACGCTGTCATCTCAAGCTGACCATAAAAGCAACCAACTCCTTTACAAATATGTTCCCCGCAGGAAAAGTGAAATATAAATAGGTGAAGTACATACCATGAAAAGAAGTGATCACAATATTTTTGTCACAGGGACCACAGGGTTTCTGGGAAGCCATTTTCTTCTTAATCATTCACGCATTGGTGCCAGTCATGTCTATGGACTGGTCCGCGCAGACAATGATGAACATGCTCAACACCGCGTTCAAGCCGCTCTAAAGCTCGCTGCAGATTCGTATAACGACAACCGACACCAGGCAATCGAACAATTAAATAGTTTGTTTACACCGGTTCGAGGTGACATCTCACTAGAGCATCTGGGTATTCAAGAAGATGTTTTGCAGCAGCTTAATGATAAAAATATTACCGAGTTCTGGCACTTCGCGTCCTCATTGAATTTTGAATCACGTCATCGCGAAATCATTTATACCCAAAATGTACTTGGCGCAAAACATGCCGCTGAACTCGCGGCACGTCTGGGTGCTAAACGATTTATCTATGTGTCCACCGCATACACCTGCGGCAAAATGCAGGGTGAAGTCACTGAAACATTACATCCTTTCCCCGGTGAATTTAATAATTATTATGAAGAAAGTAAGTGTGAAGCGGAGAATTTGCTCGCCGAACTCTGCGATCGATTAGAAATGGAACTTATTATACTGCGTCCCTCAATAGTCGTTGGCCCATTGTGCAGTAAAAAAACCGGCGGCAGTGATACGGGCGTTTATGGTTTTATACGCGAGCTACTTAAGCTTAAGGCATTTCCCAAAGGTCAGCTGCCTACTATTCGCATCCACAGCAATCCGCTCGCAGTGCTGAATATTATCCCGGTTGACTGCATCATTGATGACATAGTGAATTTAATCGAGCAGAACTTTGAATTCGGTAACAACATCTACCATCTGTGTGGGGCAGGTAGTGTGCCTAACAAATTTCTTTTTGATGAAATCAAACGTCAACTCGATCTCCCTGAAATCAGTCTTTCGGAAGAGACTTTCTCACCCACAAGTCGCATCGAAAAATCTTTTACCCAGCGTATTACTTTTTATGACGGTTATGTCAAGGATACCAAATCGTTCAAGCGTAATATTAAAAAAGACTGGACGATCAGCGAAGACCATTGGAGTGAATTTATTCGCCTCGGTATCGAAGAAGTAGCGGTATTCGGCTAGCGGATAAAATGGGAGAGGATACATCGATGAGCCAGGGAATTTCAACGGCGTTCATACAAGAAAAATCCACAACTAACACCTTAACTCACGCAGAATATGCTATTGCAAAACAACTTGCATTGGGCGCTCGCGCATTACACGTAGAGCAGCACGATGATTACAATCAGGGACAAGTCTCCGCCCGCGCGCCAGGCTGCGATACACATTTTTTAATAAAGCAGGTGTTGGCTGGTTTTGATGAAACTACACCTGCTGACATTATCAAAGCCACCTATGACCCTAGCGGCGCAAAACACACGCTGGCCCCGCCGGAGTTACCCATACATCAAGCCATTTATGCGCGACGCAGTGATGTAAATGCTATTGTTCACACCCATGGCATGTACAGTGTTTGTTTTGGAGCTTTGGGTATTGAATTAGATGCTATCTCTCACGATGGGGCATGGTTTGAGGATAACACCAATTTTTTTGATTTGACCAGTCACACCATTATGGATATGGATACGGGTAATGCGTTAGCCGAAGCACTGGGCGATAAAGATGTTTTATTTATGCGAAATCATGGCACTGTTGTGGTAGGCAAAACTGTCAAAGAGGCCATCCTCAAAATGATTTCGCTCGAAAAAGCCTGCCATACACAACTTACCTTGTTGGCCACACATCTCCCCTATTCCGTCGCCAATAAACAGGATATCGAAAAGAAAAAGCAATTTATCTTTGGCCAGATGGCGCTGAAAGGCTTTTGGGATTATATCTGTCGCGGCGTGAATCGACGTTTTCCAGAAACAAAGGAGTGGTAAGATGATTGAAGAACATTATCAAACTTTTGTCGAAGATGAAGTGGTTTCATCACCGCTCTCGCAAAAATCAGCGATATCTGGCGGCATTCACGGCGAACACGTTTATGCAGGTGCCGAATTAGATCCGATCAGCCGTTATTGGCATACGGCACCTTATGCAACGAACAACAGCAGAACTAAAAATCTGCTCAGGTTAACCCAAGATCTTTTTGAGTGGAGCTATGGTTATCGCGCACCAGGCACAGAACTACAGCGTTTTACGCGTCGCGCGCCTTCGGCCGGTGCCATGTATCCCACTGAATTGTTCATCTACTTGCCACCTTCACGCAGCGTCGAAAGCAAAAATAACCAAGGCACATTTTTAATTTACAGTTTTGAAAATCACTGCTTTTTCCCAGTGGACAGTAAAACTGCTGCGCCGCAATCCTGGCGCGAGCTAGACCCAGCAGCGCAGGATAATTTTACCTGCAAAATCATCGTATCGAGTTTTTTCTGGCGCACGGTCCGCCGTTATGGAGTACGAGGCTATCGTTATTCACTACTGGATGCCAGTGCGGTTATAAGCCATCTTGCCAAACTGATGCAGTTACAGGGCCTCAGTTTAAAAATTGCCGAAGATTGGTGCGCTAGATCACTCTCTGCCGCACTCGAACTGGGCAAGAATGAAGGTATAGTCACTGTTTTTAACCTCACGAGTGACGCTAGCTTCCAACCGAAGCTCAGCACTGCGCCTTATCCAGATTTTATTCCGCATTCCATTGCACCGAGCGTAGAAATACACCCAAGACTGAGTGAGATGCTGGAGAAAGTTAGCAATTTCCACATTGATGCTGCAGAAACCATGCTTACGACGAAGTGCAACCAATTAGCGAATTTTATCAATCTTTTAAGCGTCTCGAACAACAACACACCGTTTTGTTCGTTGCTGCAAGAACGCTATTCAGCCTCTCGATTCAATCGCGAGCCGATAGCACTCGATACCTTGAGGAATATTTTGCGCACCACCGCCACCTTGCTCCAGCTTGAGAATAACCAAGCCGTTCCTTTGGCGATCTACTTTTTGATTCAACATACCTATGAAGCAGCGCCGGGAATATACCGCTTAAACATTGATGCCACTAACACACCGCAATTTCAATTGGTTAAATCAGCAAGCCTAATGGCGGAGCTGCAACAGGCCTGCCAGGGGCAGCACATAGTGGGTAACGCCAGTGTGGCAAGCATAATCTGCGCGAATAAGTTAGCCCTGTCATCTGCCAACTCAGCCGTGTACCGCGAGACGGTATTGCGTGCCGGATTACTCGATATAGAGCTACAACATCAAGCAACTATGCTTAACGTCGACAACACCTGTATTGGTGGTTTTGAGGATTCCAAAGTGGCACAGGTAGTAGGCAATAGTGCATTAACGCCTATTGTGATTCATTTGTTCGGTATGGGAAGTCAAGGCAATAAAGCCGATGCATTAGGCACGGCTATGTGTGAATCCCAAACCTGGTAAAAAATTATCTTAATTAAAATACCTAACGACCATAAATAATAATCATAAGCAACAATCATTAGTAACAACAAAAAGCTGTCAGCAAGAGAATTAAATTATGTCGTCAATAATGTTCAACGACCGTGAAATTTTTTACACCTGGGCTAGCCAAAGTGAAGACAACAAACCTACCTTTATATTGTTAAATGGTATGGTGAGTGACAGTCGAGTTTTCGATTATTTTTATGCTGACCTGTGTAAAAAGGGTTATGGCCTTCTCACCATCGACCATACTAATCGCGGCGCCTCAAGCTATTTAACCACTCCTTTACCCTACGATGAACTGGTTGGCGAAATCAAAGCAGTTGTCGAAGCAGTTGGCGTTGAACAACCCATTTGGATAGGTCAGTCCGCCTGCGTCGGCGTTGCCATTCGTTTAGCGGCTGAAATCCCCAGCAAAGGCTTGGTGTTAGAATCCCCCGTTTTTACCTATCGCAATGCACCGCGCATTAAAATGTTCAAATCCATTATGGAGAAAAACCTCGAAGACGAAACATTACTACGCACTGCCAACTTCCTCGGCTTCATCTGTTTAAGTTCACAGTTTTTAGAAAAGAATCCCCATTTTGTCATGGGAATGTTAATGATGATTCGACAACTCTATACCCACAATCAATTTAAAAATGTCTGGGTACAGGTAATGAATTCATTTATTGATGATACGCAGCTTGTGGCAGCACTAAGTTGCCCGACACTGGTATTATACGGCCGCGAAGAGTTTCTTCAACCCCTGCATTTGACGAAGGAATTTCTGAGCCATAGTCCCTACCCCGTTGACTACCACGAGTTGAACACTGGACATTTTATTATTTCCGAAGCGCCAAATGCTATGTTTGATCTCATGGATCAGTTCGCCCAAAAGTTGGATCGTTAATCTATCGACGTGTAACATAAAGAACGCAGACGAGGGGAACCATCTCATGAGCCTATTGGCACATCCTGTTATTCATCCGCAACTAAATAAGTCGCACCATCAACTTTATGCTAGAGCCAACGAATTTTTTACCGATAGCAATATTCGCAGTTGGCTTGAGCCTGAGCATGGTTTTATCAAAAAATCTATCTGGCAGGAGTTCGCGAAATTAGGTTTTATTGGCTTGAGTATCAGCGAAGAATATGGTGGCCAAGCGCCATTGAGCAATTCAAACCAAGCTTATTGCAAAGAACTTAACAGCCTGGTTTTACGAGAAGCCATGCAAAATCTATCCGATAACGGTTTATGTCTCGGTTTTCATGTGCACAACGACGTTGCTCTGCAATGGTTATCGGTTTGTCCTAATATAGAACTCAAAAAAACCTACCTGCCAAAAGCTGCCAAAGGTGAGCTAATATTTTGCACCTGTTATACAGAGCGGGATAAAAATTTTACCTCGCATGCGATAGAAGATGGCAATGACCTGATTATCAACGCACGCAAAGGTTTTGCTGTAAACGGCTACCATGCCGACTGTTGTATGGTAACGCTGAACATCGGGGACTCGGTCCAAATGGTCTTAGTAGAAAAGGATAGAGCCGGTGTCGAAGTGACTAAATTGCATCAGCGTCTGGGCAATCGCTCGATTGATCAAGCAGATATTACCTTTACCGAGGTGCGAGTCCCCAAGACCAATATTATTACCGCCAATTTTGCGCAACGTGTTTTTATCTGGAACCATGTTATGACCTATGCACGGTTTCATGTAGCGCTAGATGCCTATTATCTACATCAACGTGTTCTACAACGCTTGAGCCAATATATACTGGATAAACCTGTAGGAGGTCGCGCGCTACATACATGGCCACTACAAAGAGAAAGCATAGCGCGGGGGCAAGCCGATTTACACTTAATGAGAGCTGGCCTAATTAATGTCTTTACCCAATTGGATAGCCGCAAGCTGCCGGTTAACCTTGCCGCTAAAGTTAAATATTTTTCGGTTGCCGCGCTTGAGCGTTTAGCGCGACAAGCCTGCGAAATGGAGGGCGGCATGGGTTATATGTACGACGGTCATTTTTTAAATGATTACCTACAATGCCTCGGCTTAAAGTTTTCCACTGGCAGCCAGACTGTAATGACCGAAATTGCTGATAATGCACATCAAAGCAAAATAAAAGTAGCTCAACTCATGGAAAATTCTTAGGATAAACATGAATAAAATCTGGGATACCTTTGAACAAGCCTGTCTAAGGCATCATGATCGAACCGCGATAGTCTGCAAGCAGGAGCGTTGGACTTACCGACAACTGTTATCAAAAGTAAGGCAATTCGCTAACAGCATCTTGCAGTCAACCAACAACACCTGCGATCGCATCGGTTTACTCTTAAAGAATTCGGAACAGTACCCTTTAGCCTATTACAGTACGCTACTGGCAGGTCGAACCCCATTTCTCATCGACCCTGCTTTTGGGGCCAATGAACTCAAGGCAATTGCGCAAAGCACTGGCGTTACCTATTATTTGCTGGATCAGTCCGATCTGGAAACATTTCCGCTACCCATTCAATCCAGCCTATGCCTGGCTGAATCACAGCTCGCACTTGTTCGATTAGCTGAAGACTTTGCAGCGATACCACTCGCCAGCAATGCTGCAACCTGCCGCTTTACTTCCGGCAGCACAGGCACACCGAAGTGTCTGGAATTTTCCGATGAGGCAGTGACACAAGCGGCGATTCACTGGGCCAAAGGCACGGGGCTAACCTGCGATGATCAAATACTCTGCCTGGCGGCGCTGTCCAACGGACTGGCGTTTAACACCTCGTTCCTCCCCGCATTTTATCAAGGTGCAACGCTACATCTCATGTACGGCATGTTAATTCCATCATTCGTTGGCAAATACATTCAGCAGGAAAACATTTCGCGCTTAGTCGGCTTTCCGACCTTTTACCGTATGTTAGTGCAGTCTCCCAATATCGAGCCAACCAAACTAGCAGAGCTAAAAATTGCTATTTCCGCCGGTGCTCAATTGTGGCCCTGGGTGCGCACAGATTTTTACCAACGTTTCGGCTTGCGTATTGCCGATTATTACGGCATTGCGGAAACTGGCCCGGTAACCTTTGAATTGGACGAAGATTTTCCAAACGGCCTCGGTTCACCCTTGCCAAATGCCACTATTCAAATCGAAGATGCAGCAGCATCCAGCGAGTTTCAAGCGGATGTTGGAGAGGTTTTAGTGCGCACATCCTCTATGGCTAATCGCTACCTAAACGTTCCTGGTTTACTGGAAAATAAAATAGATGCCGAGGGCTTTTATCACACCGCCGATTTGGGTTATATAGCCGCGGGTCGTCTGTATATCGTCGGTCGTAAAGACTCCATGGTAATTGTCGGTGGACGCAACGTTGAACCGAGCGAAATTACCGAAATTATCCTGAGCATGGACAACGTCCAGGATGCGCTGGTCTTTGGCATGGAAGACAGCAGCAAAGAAATGGTGCTGCACGCGGCAGTGGTCGCTCCAACATTAAAGCGACAAGATGTCATCGCATTTTGCCAAACGCAGCTTGCGAATTTTAAAGTACCGGCATTTATTCATTTTGTACCGAGCATACCCCGCAATGGGATAGGTAAAGCGATCACCAGTGAACTCAAATCATTAATTAGTGCAGCACTCAGTGCAAAAGAAACCAGCGAAGAGGTTTAACATGGCAGTGGTAAAAACAGAGATAGAAAAACTTGTTGTTCTCGCTTCAGGAGGCGCGCTCACGCTTAATCAGCTCAATGAAGCCAAAGGTTCGCTGCCGGCAGCAGGCTATAAATCGATGATGCTGATGAGTTTGATCGAGATGTTAGAAAGCCATTACGGCATTATCATCGATCCCACCATGGACCCTGAGCCCTTGCTGTCGGTAGAGGGACTGGTGCAATTTGTAAATAATTATTTGGCGGCGGCTTAGTTATGCAGTCCACGGATTTTTTAAAGTACAACTTGTTAGACATACCTCGCGACATTAAACATTTCACCCATGAAGATCGTGCCGGGTTGGTCAACTCCTATTGGCAAAGCTTGTTAGTTGAGCCAATCATCACTCGTTACTTTTCTGTGGCTGACGAGCGGGTTAACATCGAACGTACCAGTGGGCTTGGCCTGCAGTTGCTTGCGGCAAATCAGCCATTGTTTGCCAGAGATGCTGCTTATATTGTTGGTGATTCACTAGAAAATGGCAGTCCATTAAAAACAAATTTTTTCCTCTCTTCGCCTGATGATAACGAAATAAAGCTGCATTTACTTGCAGCAACGATAGCCGCTGAGTGGCAATTGTTGTTGGTCGCCGATGAAAAAACTCACCTCAGCGTCACTGCATGTAGCCCGTTACTCTCTGCAATTGAAAAAGACGAAATAACAGCAATGTTTTATTGGCTGGCCTTTAATTTGAGCCGTTTGTTTGCAATAGTGCTGGAGGAATCAACCCAGACAGTGCGACGTACTCTCGAAATAAATACTCTAGCGCACCGACAAGAAATAATGACACCACTCACTCAGGTCGAGATTGAGCTGGAGCTGCAGAATAGCCTGATAGCAGATATAATCCGACAGAGTAGTTCCCACTGCATCTCTGATGCGCACCTCGCGTGCTGGGTCAGCGCTGTCAATCTATCAAGAGCATTCGGCCCCATTCTCTGGCTACTCAAAAATAGTTATGGCTTGTCAATCCATGATCCCGTTTGGCTCTTGGCAGGTGTCAACGCACATCAAAGTGCTGAATTCGCCTTAGTGCAAACTGCACTGATGTCTAACCAAAAAATTAACGGATAGGTTATGGAAAAAATTCCTGTATTTATACTCGGTACTACCGGCAAGATGGGAGAGATGGCAACGCGCTTTCTCTCACATGCTAGTGCTTCGTATGCAGTAACCCGTCTACCAGGTAAAGCAATAGATCAGGCAAAAGCACAATTGCTATCGGCTCTCAACGCGTTGCATCAGCAGACGAATAATAACAAAGCAATTATTGTTGATTTCACCCACCGCGATAACAGTATGGCTTGGCTGCCCTTGATAAAAGAATACAAGCTGAATTGGGTACTCGGCACCAGCGGGCTTTCGCTCGATGACAAACAGCAGATTAAAATACTTTCACAGGAGACCAGCATTTTCTATGCACCCAATTTTAGCTTAGGTGCGCATATGCAAAAAATTATCTTGAGTTTGCTCAGTGAAAAACTTCCCCCGCAGTGGACTGCCGCATTATTCGATTTCCATCACGAGAAAAAACTGGATGCACCCAGCGCCACCGCCTTAAATTTAAAAAACGCCTGGGAAGCAAACGGTCGCGAGATCAATGGCGATATCGCTTATATTAGACTGGGAGATGGCGTCAGTGAACACAGCGCATTTATTGCCGGAACGGGCGAACGCCTTGAATTGACACACCGGTTACTAAATCGTGACGCCTTTGGCCCAACCCTGATTGCAGCCGTCAAACTTGTCGCGCAAAACCCCTGTGGATTGTTCAATATGGACCATCTGACTTTCTAATCTCAGCAATGACATGACCGCAATTTAACCTAGCAAAAGCATCATCCTGTCTGCGGGGAAAGCCCCTTAACAGAATACGCATAAAAATGGCGACCATCTCACGGGATTGGTGGCCATAAAACCCTTTCTGACTTAGAATCGCGCACGCTAACGTCCATTGGAATAGATTGTTGATAGAACAGTATTCCGTAAATTGCTTTCTCTCTAATTGTGTAAAATATGTCATCTCAGCCATCTCTGTTGCAGCGTGTTTTAATCGGCGTTCTTTTCTCTGTCGTGATTGTGGCGCTGCAATACGGAATTTTTTACAGTATCGGCAAACCTCAATCGCTGGGGGCATTAGCCATTCCAACGGATAAAAAACTGCAGTGCGTCTCTTACGCACCTTTAGAAAAGGATCAATCGCCGCAGAGCATTGATCTCAACCAGCCATTCTCTGCCACGCGAATCGACACTGATCTGGCGATTCTGGCGAAGAATTTTTCCTGCATTCGGACCTATTCATCGACCGGCATGCAGGAGTTGCCCAGCATTGCGGCCAAGTACGGTTTGCAACTTATGCTTGGCGCCTGGGTGAGTTCGGATAGTAAGGCGACGCAGATGGAATTGGATAACCTTATCGCACTCGCCAAGGCAAACCCCGCCAACTTGAAAGCCGTGATTGTCGGCAATGAAGCACTGCTGCGAAAAGATGTCACCGGCAAACAATTGGCGGACTACATCCATTATGTAAAACTCGCCTTGCCCGGTGTTCCCGTTACCTACGCCGATGTGTGGGAATTCTGGCTTAAGAATGCGATGATCGGCGAGTTAACCGATTTTGTCACCATCCATATTCTGCCCTACTGGGAGGACGACCCCACGGCGATCGATGAGGCGATGGTGCATATCAAAAATACCTATGACGAAGTGCAGCAAAAAATTCCCGGTAAAGAGTTGTTGATCGGTGAAACTGGCTGGCCGTCCGAAGGGCGCATGCGTGAAGGCGCGCTGCCCAGCGTGGTCAATCAGGCCCTGTTTATGCGCAGCTTTATACATTTGGCCGAACAAGAGAAATGGCAATACAATCTCATTGAGGCTTTTGATCAACCCTGGAAACGCTGGAACGAGGGCGCTGTCGGCGGCTACTGGGGAATCTACGATGCAGATCGGCAGGATAAAAATATTCTCGCCGGCGAGATCAGCCTATTCCCCAACTGGCATTTATTGTTTCAAATTGTCGCCGTTAGCGCGTTGCTGTGTTTGGCAATTATTTTTTATCTTTCACCTAATATTGATTGTACTGTTGGTTGCGGCTCTCAATACCTCAAACGTTGGCTGATGTTTTTAATTCTCTCCGTCGCTGGGCCAGTTTTAATTGTTCTACAGGCTAACCAATATTTTATCATTTCACGCAATACAGTCGAACATGTCTGGGCGGTGGTGACTCTCGCCACAGCTAGTGGAGTTCATCTCTTGAGTTTATATGCGCTTGTTACCGGTGTTCGTTTTAAGCCGATCAATCTCATTGAAACTCCGATGCTCATCAGAGCCAGCAATATTCGGCAGCTGGAATGCATCAATGGTTTACTCTGGGTGGTGATATTAGGCTGTGTCATCGTCGGCACCATCGGCATGTTATTCGATGCGCGTTACCGCAGCTTCGATAATTATGCATTGCTGTTGCCTGCGATCACCTACCTGTGGTTATTTAAAATTGACGGTGAACACTCGTCACAAAAGTTTTTGGAAAAATTTTGGGCCATAGTACTCACCTTGAGCGCGGTTTTAATTCTTATCAACGAAACCTATTTAAATCTTCAAGCGGTGATATGGTCAGGCATCTGCCTGCTTATCGCTATTCCTTTGTGGCGCCTTAGTTACCCTACTCCACTCAATAATTCCAAACCTATGTTGCTGACCATTGTTTTCGCTTTTGTCTGTGGCTCGCTGATCCGTTATCAACTCATGGAGCCGGTTGAATTTCTTGAAACCTGTTCTGCAACACCCAACGCGCCACTTTGCCTGTTGCGTTCGGCGGTCGGGTTCTCAATTCACTTTGAACTCTTCGGCCTGGGGAGTTTAGTGGTGGTATTGCTTGCTTTATGGCGGCAAGCGAAAACACTGAGTTATATTGCGCTCTGGTTAAGTATCTTTGCGGCGGTGCTTTACAATATCAATTACGCCAGCATTAGTTTTGTGCTGGCGACTTTTGTGATTGCGCGAATCCAACGTGCTTAATTGGCCAATGTCACTCTACAACATTCTATCCACGTCGCTCTTCAATGTTCTTATCCATCATCAAAACCCAGGTTTCTTTAAGTTGCATCATGATCTGCAATGCATCATCAATTAGAGCTGGATCATGTGTTAAATTGCCTTCAGTAAGACGCAGATCGATAAAATGATAAAGCGAGGTCATATTTTCGCAGAGCTCAGGTGCAAGCTCAGGGCGCAGACCGGCACGCAGCTCACAGAGTATTGCATCACAGCGCTCAAACGCGTCTTGAGCTTGTTCAAAGCGTTTAATTTCCAGTGCCAGCCGCCCCAACTTTGCGGAAATGATTAATCCCTCATAAAGCATCAGCTGAAGTTGTTCAGGTGAGGCCGTTAAAATCTGATTCTTAAAATATTCGTGCTCCATAGTTTTCAGCATAGTTTTCCGCATTCACTCGCACCACTAATCTCGAAGCAGACTCAAAACACCCTGAGCACTGGAGTTAGCCTGGGATAATGCCGCTTTACCAGATTCAGCGAGAATTTGGTTTCTCGTTACATTCGCTGATTCACTTGCAAATTCGGTATCATGAATCCGGCTGCGCTTGGCAGAAAAATTTTCTTCTTTCGCATCGAGCTTTTGGATGGCGCTATCCTGGGTATTTTTTTGAATCTCGCCAAGACTAGCTCTGGTATCTGTTACTTGGCTGATCGCCTTTGTGACTATTTCAGTCGCAACCTTAGCATTGCCCGTTGACAAACTATTTGCACCGCCAGACGCGAGACTGCGCAAACTATTATTTGCCGTCGAAGAATCTGTATTGGTAGTTGTCGCATCACCTTGGTCTTCGGCAGTCGCAGACTGAGTAGAGCCGAGCTTGTTCGCGGCAAAAGACGGCACAGTCGTGTTCTGTTTAACAGCCGCTTGCCCTCTGGATTGCTTAGAGGAGGATTCGACTTTAAAGCCGCCGTCGAGCAACTTTTTATTTTCAAACTCTGTCGTGTCTGCCACCTTATCGATCTGATCAATCACGGCGTCAAGTTCCGCTTGTTGCTCATTGGTTTGCTCGGGCGACAGATTGCTGTTTGAAGACGCCTTCAGCACACTCTTCGCCTGGCTGAGAAGATCAGCTATTTTACCCAAACCCTTGTCGGCGGTTGCCACGGTATTGTTAGTCCGGCTCTCTTTTTTAACGCTCGATGCAATGCTCAAGCTTTCTTCGCGCTGAAACCCACTAGAGGTCAGAGCAACGGAATCACCCTTAACAGTGCTTTGTGCCTTCTCCGTCGAAGGGGACTTTGAGGATATATTAATGTCAGCATTTAGTTTGCGGAGGTCGCTGCTCGGCTTAACAGAACGTTCATTGTTAACTATTGAAACCATAGGTTTGTTCCTAGCATTGCATTTGGCGCCGGTTTCAACCGATACAACAGAACGGAACCATCGTTCCATATCCAAGGTTTAATCAGGCCAATTGTCATTTTGTTTTAGGTGGTAAACGTTACTATGGTCACCCAATTAACAGATGATCACTAATTAAGCGTATTCGATTTTTTTACAAACACAAGGCTGGTACAGATGACTACAACACAATTCTGCTGAGCAACAAGAACCTGATCTAAAACAGAATAAAAAGCAGGGGAATAGAACGCTACCTTATGACTGACAACACTAATTACTCGCCCAATTTAATTTTTACGATGACCGCATAATTAGCCAACGCGTCGATTTGGGTTTCACTCAAACCTTGGACGGCATCATAGTCTACACCAAAAATTCGCGGGATAAATCTGGCGCGTTGGAAACAAGCCTCTGCACGCTGCTTTAATTCATGGGATCTGGGCGCCAATACTTCTGCCGTTGTGCAGATCCATTGGCCTTTTAGACAGATATCAATCACGCCCAGTTCGCGATAATTGCGCCACCATTGGCGACGATAAGCCGCCGAGACCATAACAATGATCGCGTCATCGAAGCGGTGATAACCCACTGGCGTGGTGAACTGTTTACCGGAGTTTCGTCCGGTAAAGGTTATCGCCATCAAACCGTAGCTGAGCAGCCAATGGAAAGGTGATTTGAGCAAAGCAATCACTAAGGGGTTACAGCGGTCGATTAGAGTTAGCAACTTGCTCTTCATATTATAGGTTCCGCATATTAATTGATAATACCCTTGGCATAGTTCCAATCGCGGCTGAAGAGGCTGTCGCAAATCTCCCTCTCCCTTTGGGAGAGGGAATTAGATTGATCGCTCTTTATTAACTATGCGACAACCTCTTTAGCCGCGATTGAAGCCATTAACTGAGTTGTTAGGTGCTCTAAGAAGTTCTGGCATCTGTCGGCGCGCCATCTGCATCAGCCACAAAATTTTCCAGATTTCGCATGGCTTTTTTCCACAGCGACTTGAGATAAAAATGAAAAATTGGTGCGAACAGCAGCAACATCAAACGACGATCTGTGGCCAGTATCCAACGCACACGAGTGCCGTTAGGAGTGTCTGCCAATTCAGTGGATTCCAATTGCGCCCAGGCTATCGGCACTGTTGAACGCGCAATATAATAGGCCCAGCGGGTGCCTTCATCCCAGGCTACCATGTATTCTTCATAACGTGCGTTGCCGACCAGCGCTTCTCGACAGGTGCCAACCCCAGGCGGCATGCTCTCGGCGCGATAAGAGGCTTTTCTGGTGCCCGGAAACCAATGACGCCAGGTGCTGGCGTCGGTTATCACTTCCCAGACGATCTGCCGAGGTAGATTCACCTCAGATTCCATCACATAGGTCTTGTTAGCAGTTTTGATAAAATCGAGACCCACTTTACGCATTTCATACCACATGAGATGAATCCTGTTGTTAGATGTCAATCGTCAAAGACAAGAGTTGTAGAGAACGAGAATGGTGATTGATAAGTTAAGTCGAAGCCCGGCTAGCAGTTTATAACAAGATTTTCTCCGACTGGGGTATTAATATTGCAACGCCCTGGTGCGGATTGTGAATAAATCAGCGCCTAACGCATCTGTTAACAGCATTTAGCGACTACAATAATACAATCACGCAAGCCCGCCCCACCCAGGGATCAACTATGCTAACGACGATGATCGGAATGATTGCCGCTACTTGTACCACGATCGCCTTTATTCCACAGGTGGTGCACACGTTACGCAGCCGCGACACCAGCGGCATATCCATGGGTATGTACGTCACCTTTACACTGGGTGTATTTTTCTGGCTGATCTACGGTGTATTACTCAGCGAATGGCCTATCATTATTGGCAACACCATCACGCTTTGTTTAGCCTCCATTGTTTTATTGATGAAAATTAAACACGGATAAATTTGTCGAACAGGAAGTTTCTCAAGCTTTTGCTTTGCAAGCTAATTTAATTTCCCTAGAATGGCGTTCAATCGGTGGACCTGGAAAACCGGCTATAATACGCAGCGGAGAAGAGTATGGGCATCACAAGTATCATCATCCTGGTCATTTTGGCGGGTGTTGTTTTTTATTTGATTGGCATCTACAACACATTGGTCTCGCTTAAAAATAGATTTGCCAACGCTTTCTCGCAAATTGAAGTTCAACTCAAACGGCGTTACGACTTAATCCCCAATCTCGTCGAAACAGCGAAGGGTTATTTAAAACACGAGCGCGAAACCCTGGAAGCCGTGATTAGTGCGCGAAACGCCGCCCTGACAGGGTTAAACGCGGCGGCGGTGGACCCATCCAGCGCCAGCGCCATAGGGCAACTCGCCGGCGCCGAAGGTGTGCTGACCGGCGCGCTGGGCAAATTGAATGTGGTGATGGAAGCCTACCCCGACCTCAAAGCCAACCAAAATATGCTGCAAGTCTCGGAAGAACTCAGCTCAACTGAAAACCGTGTAGCCTTTGCGCGGCAAGCGTTTAATGATGCGGTGATGGAATACAACACGTATAAACAATCCTTCCCACAGATTCTTATCGCCAATAAGTTTGGTCACCAAAAGGATGCTACGCCTTTAGAATTTGTCGACAGCGCAGAGTTTCAAGCCGCACCTAAGATCGCGTTTTAATTTTTCGCCACAAAATAGTAAAACCTGAATCATAAAGTAAAACCCGAACTATGAATTTTTTCGAGTCGCAAGCAAAAGCGCGCCGCAGTACGATTCAGCTGGTCGTACTGTTTAGTTTGGCCATCTTATCACTCGTCTTGATCACCAATATTCTCGTCGTGGGTATTTTATTTTTTCTTTCTGACCAGGTTCATCCTGAGGTTAATTTTGAGGTCTTAAGTCATTTTCTTACCCCCAGCCAATACTTCGGCATCAGCCTGGTGGTGATTCAGATTATTGGTGTGGGCTCACTCGCAAAAATAGTGGAGTTAGCTCGCGGCGGTAAATATATTGCTGAAGAACTCGGTGGCAGGCGCATCAATCCCAATACCATTGATGTCGATGAACGCAAACTGCTTAATGTCGTCGAAGAAATGGCGATTGCCTCAGGCACACCGGCACCGCCCGTCTATTTAATGGAAGAAGTCGGTATCAATGCGTTTGCTGCCGGCTTGAATCCGCGTGATGCTGTGATCGGCATCACGCGGGGTTGCATAGTTGAATTGAACCGCGACCAGCTACAGGGGGTTATCGCCCATGAATTCAGCCACATTCACAACGGCGACATGCGTCTCAATATACGCCTTATCGGCATTCTCCATGGCATTCTTTTTCTCGGCCAAACCGGCGAAACTATTCTGCGTCCATATGATGACGGAGAATCCCGTTTACGCTTTCGGCTCGGCCGCAATAGCTCAGGTAAAGGAGCGGCCGCTATCTTAATGCTGGGCATGGGGCTATGCGTCATCGGCGCGCTGGGCAGCTTTTTTGGCGGTTTAATTAAAGCGGCGGTGAGCCGGCAGCGAGAATTTTTAGCGGATGCCTCCGCCGTGCAGTTTACTCGCAATCCCGAAGGTATCGGCGAAGCGTTAAAGATTATTGGTGGTTATGAGGCGGGAAGCGGCATCAAATCCCCGCGTGCGAATGAAGTCAGCCATTTATTTTTCAGCAACGCCCTTAGCGGTAGCTTCACCATGTTTTCTAC
>OBEQ012441309.1_pt1 | contig 20871 bp, 7 predicted proteins | sample 1670901 | NCBI WGS metagenome assembly OBEQ01 (sample SAMEA104232315, study PRJEB22302) | groundwater metagenome | biome: forest; feature: aquifer; material: groundwater | place: USA | collected 2011-08-07 | depth 5.4 m
GTGAAAAAGCCCTGCAACTGATCACCGGTGTTATTCAAAACGCTATGGATAATGCGCAGATTGATCTCGCTGCAACGAGTCACGTAGAGTTGATAGTTTGCTCCGACGGTAGCGTGGATGAAGGCGCGATTGCACAGTTACAACAGCGCTTTAAAAAGATCTATAAAACCGAAGGTTTTAGTGAAGCGATAACGCTGGCCCAAAAGCTGTTGGCAGAAAAAAAGGCCGACTGTGTAACGATCGCTGCAGCACATCTGTGGGAGAAATTACCTGCCAGTGCCGCGCAAGAGAATTCACTCAATACGCTAGCTTTCGATGAACAGTTTCATGGGTATCTCTGTGCTGAAGGTGCTGGTGCGGTGGTATTGAAAACTAAAGATCGCGCCTTAATGGACGGCAACAGAGTTTGGTCTTATGTTGAAGCCGTCGTAAGCGGTAAATCGTTGGCGCGCGCCTTCCAAAGTGCCTTGGATAAAATTGATATCGCACCGGCTAGTATCGAATATATTGAGACTACCGCAGGCAATGATCCCGCATTACGACAAATTGAAATCGATGCCCTGGCCACGGTTTTTGCCGATTCACAAGACGATATGACCTGCGCACTGGGCAGTGTCAAAGCCACTATTGGTGATATGGGTGATGTCTCGTCGATCGCCGCGTTTATCAAAACCATACTGTGCATTAACAACCGTTATATTCCGATGATCCCACATTGGAGTGCACCGCAGGATCTGCAATCTTGGCAGGGCACGCGTTGCTATTTTCCTACGGATTCCCGCGCTTGGTTTGAAAGTAAAAAATACCTTAAACGCCTTGCCGCCGTGAGTATGATTGACCGCACTGATCGAGCCAGCGTGATTTTGCTTGCAGAAGATCAGTCATCCCGTAAACGCACCAATCGTTATCTCAAGGAAGTCAGCTGGCATTTTCTACCGGTGGTTGGCAATTCCGAACATGAATTACAACTGGCATTGCGACACTGGAATGAACGCCTCGAACCAACCAGTGATTTAACCGAACTGCGAGCTGTGCTCAACGAAAGTCTGCTTGCCAGTCAACAACACCAATCGGCAACTTATGCAGCAGTGGTGATTGGTGAAGATAAAGAAGAACTAATTAAAGAACTGCACATCATGGCGAAGGGCATTGCAACGGTATTTCACACCAAAGCGGAATGGAAAACCCCGAAAGGCAGTTACTTCACTCCCGATCCGGTCGGCAAAGAAGGTGATGTTGCGTTTGTTTATCCCGGTGTTGGCGCGGCCTATATCGGCTTGGGGCAGGATCTATTTCACATGTTCCCCGATGCGTTTAACAACCTCGACCGTATGGCGCGGGACGCCAGCAAAATGGTGAAAGAAAATATTTTGTATCCGCGTTCACGCACCAAATTAAATTTAAAAGAGCGCAAAGAACGCGATAATCTGTTGCGAAAAAGTATCGCTACCATCAGTGAATGCGGTATCGGTATCGCGTATTTGATGACGAACGTCTTTCGCAACACCTTTAATTTACAACCCCATGCCGCGGTTGGTTACAGCATGGGTGAAGTCACCATGTACACCGCGGTGGATGCCTGGACCGACGCCGGTTGCCTCAGCAATCGTTTGGCAGAATACCCGACGTTTAATCACAATTTAACGGGTCGATTGCTTACCTTGAGAGAGCACTGGGGAATTCCTTTTGAACGTGAAGATGAGTCGATGCCCTTGTGGGAGATGTTTAGCTTAAGAGCGGACCCTAGAGAAGTACAACTTTTGGTGGATAAAGAAGAGCGTTGTTACCTCGCGATTATCAATACCCCCGATAACGTGGTTATTGGCGGTGAGCCGGCCAGTTGTGCGCGCATCATTGAAAAATTGGGTGGCAGTGCAATGTCGCTGGGAATTGTCTCCGCCATTCACAGCGAACCGGCAAAACGCGAGTATGATCGCATGGTTGCGCTGTATAGCGTCGAAACCAGCAGCCGGATTGATCTGCGACTCTATTCATCCTCAATTTATAAATCGGTGCCACATAAATCGAAAGCGATTGCTAACAGCATTGCGCGTTCGTTTACAGAGCAGTTGGATTTCCCCAAGCTGATTAACAAAATGTATGAGGATGGCGTGCGTATTTTTGTTGAGATTGGTGCAGATAGATCTTGCTGTACCTGGATAGATCGAATTATGAAAACAGAAAAAGGTAGTTTACCTCATATCTGTGTACCGATTAACGGTAAAGGCACGGAGGATCATGTATCTATTACTCGGGCATTGGCCAAGCTATTTAGCCACCGGGCGGATGTCGATATATCGCCTCTCTTTGCTTAAAGGAAGAGTTTAAGCGAAAGAAATAATGATAAGAATGCGAAATAGAAAGCGGAAAAGATAGAAAATGCAGAAAGTAGCGGTTATTGGTTTAGCAAATGTATTTCCTGGGTCCACCAGTCCGGAGGAGTTTTGGCAGAAATTGCTGGATAAAGTGGATTGCCGCAGCGAAGCGACCAATTATCAAATGGGCGATGATCCCAATCGATTCTATAAGCCCAATAAAGGTGGAGCAGATTGGTTTTATTGCAAAATGGGCGGCTATATTCACGACTTTAAACTCGACCCCAAGGGATTTCACCTGCCGGCGGAATTCATCGACAGTTTGGATGATCTTTTTAAATGGTCGTTGCACGCGGCGCGCGAAGCCCTGCGCGACAGCGGTTATCTCGATAACGACGCAGTGTTGCAACAAGCGGGTGTGGTATTGGGCAATTTGTCGTTTCCGACAAAATTATCCAATCAACTTTTTTTACCGCTCTATCAACAGGCGATTCAAAACTCTCTTCGCGAATTAATCAAATTACCAAACTTTCAGTTAAAGCCTCACACACAGCCGCAAACGGTCAATCCTTATAACGGTTATATTGCCGGTTATCCCGCTGCAGTGATTGCGCAGTCTTTAGGGATTAAGGGTGTGAACTTCGCGCTTGATGCAGCCTGTGCATCCTCACTGTATTCGGTCAAATTAGCCTGTGATTTTTTAACGACCGGCAAACAGGATCTCATGCTCGCTGGCGCAGTCAGTGGCGGCGATCCGCTATTTGTTAATTTGGGTTTTTCAATTTTTCAGGCGTATCCTGAAAATGGTATTCATGCGCCGTTTGATAAAAATTCACAGGGTTTATTTGCCGGTGAAGGTGCCGGGGTGCTGGTTTTAAAACGCTACACTGATGCCGTGCGCGATGGCGATAAGATCTACGCGGTAATTCGCGGCGCGGGTTTATCCAACGATGGCAAAGGACAACATGTATTAAGTCCCAATACCAAGGGGCAGGTGAAAGCATACGAGCGGGCTTATCAAGATGCTGAAGTAGCGCCAACCGATATTGATTTTGTCGAATGTCATGCGACGGGCACGCCTTTGGGCGACAAAGTGGAGCTGGGCTCCATGGAAACGTTCTTCTGTGCAGCTACCAATGATTCTTCACCTTGCTCTGCACCACTCTCTGCTCCATACATAGGCTCAGTCAAATCCAATCTCGGTCATCTGCTCACGGCAGCGGGTATGCCGGGCATGTTCAAGGTTATGCTGGGCATGCAAAAGGGGCTTATTCCACCGACCATTAATTTAAAACAGCCCATCGCTTCACCCAATGGCAAGATGAATGGCGGCAATATTGTCAGCGAAACTATCGAGTGGCCGAAAAATTCCAGCGGCAGACCGCGCCGCGCTGGGGTGAGCGTCTTTGGCTTTGGTGGTGCCAATGCCCATGTGGTGTTTGAACAGGATTCGCCAGCGTTGCGCCAGGCAGTGCGAGAACATTCGGTATCAACAAAACCAGCTCAGCTCAAAATGGCTATCGTGGGCATGGATGTTGTATTCGGCGGTTGTGAAGGCTTGTCAGAATTTCACGAAACGATTTTATCCGGCAAACAACATTTTAAACCGCTGAGTTCGCAGCGCTGGGAAGGTCTCAACGATGACGCTTCGCTGTTGGCCGCATTGGGTATCACGCGCGATAAACTACCCCAAGGCGCTTATCTCGATAGTTTTGATTTTAACTTTATGCATTTTCGCGTGCCGCCCAATGAAGATGACCGGCTGATACCCCAACAGCTGATCACCATGAAGGTGGCTGATCGGGCAATCACTGAAGCTAACCTGCAAACCAGCAGCAATGTGGCGGTGTTGGTGGCTATGGGTGTCGAGTTGGAATTACACCAAATTCGTGGTCGCGTGAATATGGCTGCGCAACTCGAAGATAGTCTGCGGGCCAACGGCGTCCAATTAACTGACGAACAACGCTCGGAGCTGGAGCGCATTGCCAAAGACAGCATTCACGCTGCGGCAAAACTTAATCAGTACACCAGCGCCATTGGCAATATCATGGCGTCGCGAATTTCGTCTCTGTGGGATTTTTCCGGGCCGGCCTTTACCGTATCAGCAGAGGAAAATTCAGTGACTCGCTGTCTGGAAATTGCGGAAAATCTTCTGCTCACGTCCGATGTCGAAGCCGTGGTTGTCGCGGCGGTTGATTTGGCTGGCAGTGCCGAAAGTATTTTGCTGCGCAATGCCTTGGCGCAATGGAATTTGTCCAAATGTTCAATGAGTTTCGAGCAAGAGGCTAATGGCTGGAGTGTAGGTGAGGGGGCTGGCGCCCTGGTTTTAAAACGTCTCGATGATGCCAAAGCACAGCATCAACCCATCTATGCCACGATTGATGCAATTGGCACTGCGCTAGGCGCTAATGCGCAGGCGGTTCAGGCAGCTGCGGAAATTGCTTTGCAACGGGCGAATCGTCGCAGCGAAGACATTGAATATATCGAAGCTCATGCTAGTGGCATACCCCACGAAGATGTAGCTGAATTCCAAGGTTTAGAAAAAGTTTATATTGCACAGACAGATGATAAAAATATTGCTGTAGGTTCCGTTAAAGCGAATATCGGTCATACCTTTTCTGCTTCAGGCATTGCCAGCCTCATAAAAACTGCGTTGTGTTTGCGCTATCGATTTATTCCAGGCGTGCCGCAATGGCAGGCACCGAAAGAGCTGGCGCAGTGGCAGCAGAGTGCTTTTTACGTGCAGTCTCAGTCAAAAACCTGGTATGGCAAAGGCGATAAGCCGCGCACCGCTGCCGTGAATATGTTAGGCATTGATGGCACTGCGGCTCACATTATTCTGGCTGAGTATTCTGCTCAAGTGGATGCTGAATCGGAATATATGATTACTTCGGATATCACTTTAATTCCGGTGTATGGCAATTCAGAGCAGGAAATTTTATCGGTATTAAGCACCCTAACCGAACAACTCAATGGCGGCTCGCGATTAGTAGCGATGGGCCGTGAACAACTCGAAAACGCACAAGGGAAACAGTACAACTACGTGCTAGCCTTAGTTGCTAAAACCCCAACTGAATTGCTGCAAGAGATTAAAGGTGCGCAAATTGGTGTGGTGAACGCCATTAAAAATCAGCAGGATTGGATCTCACCGAGGGGAAGTTGTTTTGCGGCCAAACCATTAGGCCGTGATGGCAAGATAACATTTGTCTATCCCGGTGGCTTCACTTCCTATATTGGTCTCGGCAAAGAGCTGTTCCAATTATTTCCCAGTATGCACGGTTGGGTAAAAAAGCATACCTCGCGTCTGGGCGAGATGTTGGGCGATAAATTATTTCATCCACGCACCATACAACCGTTGACCGATGATGAAATCAAACAGCGTTCAGTGGCACTGATTAATACGCCGATCGCGATGTTTGAGAGCGGTATCTGTTATGCAGCGATCTTCACCCAGATCATGCGGCATTATTTTAAATTACACGCTGATTCGGCGATCGGTTACAGCATGGGTGAGATTTCCATGATGTATGCGTTGGGTGTCTGGGATTCGTCAGATGAGATGAGCCAGATCCTCAACAGCAATCCGGTATTTAATACTCGCCTTGCCGGCCCGATGGAAACCGTTCGCGAAGCTTGGTCGTTGCGCGCTGATGTGCCCGACGATCAGCTGTGGGCCGGTTACACAGTGATGGCAACACCCGAGCAAGTGCAACAAGCCTTACTGAATGAAGATAAAGTATTTCTGCTGTTAATCAACACTGCACAAGAAGTCGTAATTGCCGGCGAACCTCAAGCCTGTAAACGCGTTGTTGCAGGCTTGGGTTGTGAATATTTTATTGCTCCCATGAGTGATGTGATCCACAACCCCCTAGTACGTGCTGATTTTGCTGCGTTAACCGATCTGCATCGCATGCCGGTGAACAAGGTGAGCGGGGCAAAACTTTTTAGCGCAGTGGGCTATAAACCCGTGGCGATCGACAGTGAAGGTATTGCCAGAAACATCGCCGAGATGTACTGCAACTCGGTTGATTTCCCCCGTTTGGTCAACACCGCTTACGACGACGGCAGTCGCATTTTTGTTGAATTGGGGCCGCGTGACAGTTGTAGCAAATATGTGACGTCTGCATTGCAAGGGCGCGAGCATTTGGCGGTGGCAATAAACCGCAAGGGTAGCGATGATAAGACTTCACTGATTCGTCTATTGGCAAGATTGGCCAGTCATCAAGTGGCTGTGGATCTTAGCGTACTTTATCAAACACACCGCAAAGTAGAACCACAGAAGAAAGGCCTGGTAATCCCCATTCAATTGGGCGGCAAAAGAATTCAAGATAAAATACTCGATGCAACAACGCAGACAGGTTTTGCCCAGATTACGCAGACGGCAACGCAGATCAACTTGCCGCAACCTATAATCAATCTCCGTATGGCAAGCGGTGCGCCTTGGCTCAAGCAGGTAAATCACGCGCTTGCGCTTTTAACTCCTTTAGTCCCTACAAAAGTACCTGCAAAAACACCTGCAAATCAAAGTACTTCTAATCAAAGTATTTCTAATAAATTGACCTCTAACCATGAAAATAAGAAGCTTATGAATAATTTAAAAGACTCCGGTTCGGCTTCTCTCTCGTTCGCTGAGGGAACGCCACAATACGAAAAATATAAATCCACTATGTCACGAGTGAGTGCAACCCATGCGGCCTTTCTTGAATCGCGCCAGGCTGCCTTAAAGCAAGTGGGTGAACTTATCCAACTGCAAGCAAATATTGCCGCGGGCAATGTTGACTTAACAACCTCAGCTTACAGTACCAGAGCTTTGCCAGGTCGCACTAAGTTGGTTGAGCAGTTCGCCAAGCCGGAAAAAATTATTTGGGATACCGCTGACCTGGTGGAATTCGCTGAAGGCGATATTGGCAAAGTGTTTGGCAAAGAATACGCCATTATCGACACCTATAAACGTCGTGTGCGTTTGCCAACAACCGATTATCTGTTGGTGACACGAGTGACTGAACTCGATGCTGAAACCAATAAATATCGCCCCAGTTCCATGACCACAGAATATGATATTCCTGTCGATGCGCCTTACTTAATTGACGGCCAAATACCTTGGTCAGTGGCGGTGGAATCTGGCCAGTGCGATCTTTTGCTTATCAGCTATATTGGCATTGATTTTCAAAGCAAGGGCGATCGGGTTTATCGTCTGCTCGATTGCACCATGACATTTATCGGTGATATCGCCCTGGGCGGTCAAACCCTGCGATACGATATCAAAATCGATTCCTACGCCCGCAATGGCGATGCATTGCTGTTTTTCTTTCACTACGACTGTTATGTCGGCGATCAAAAAGTGCTGATCATGCGCGGCGGTTGTGCCGGATTTTTTACCGATAAAGAGCTTGAAGACGGCAAAGGCGTTATTGCCACCGAAGCCGATATGAGAGAGCGAGCTAATGTTGTAAAGCAAAACTTTACTCCGTTGTTACAGTGTCAGCGCCGCACCTTTGAAATCGATGACATGCGCTGTCTCATTAGAGGCGACATGGCGACGGTGTTTGGCCCTGCGTACGATCAACGTGGATTAAATCCTTCGTTGCTGTTCTCGTCGGAAAAGTTTTTGATGATCGAGCGAGTTGTCGATGTTGATTTGAAAGGTGGGCCCTGGGGTCTGGGCAAATTAGTTGGCCATAAACAACTGGATCCCGAGCATTGGTACTTTCCCTGTCATTTTAAGGGCGACCAGGTAATGGCTGGTTCACTGATGTCCGAGGGCTGTTGTCAACTATTGCAATTCTACATGATGTACCTCGGCTTGCAGACCAAAGTAAAAAATGCTCGTTTCCAGCCTTTGCAAAATCAGCCACAAAAAGTGCGTTGTCGCGGTCAGGTTTTACCGCAAAGAGCGGTACTGGAATACCATCTTGAAGTGCTTGAAATAGGCCTTGAACCCTACCCATTCGCGCGCGCCAATGTGGATATCATTCTAAATGGCAAAATTGTGGTGGATTTCAAAAACGTTTGCGCTGTTTTAAAAGAACAATCTGACGAAATTGAGATTTTACCAACTGGTGGAGTGCCAACGATAGCTGGCGACAGGAAAACAAAAGTCACGTTAGATATTTCTCCGACCGCACCCTTGATGCGAGTTGAGCCAGACATGTCAGTGTCTGATATCAAAGGCGTACGCCCGCTAAAACATATTCCGGCACCAGCGGTACCGAATGACAATCGCGTGCCCGATACCGCACCCTTTCAACCCTTCCATCTGTTTGAGTTTGCGACGGGTGATATCAGTTTGTGCTTCGGGCCGGAGTTTGGTTTTTACAAAGACATCACCCCACCGCGAACGCCCTGTGGTGATCTGCAATTAACAACGCGTATTACTGAGGTCCGTGGCAAACGCGGCAATTTAAAAACGCCCTCTTATTGTAAAGGTGAGTATGAAGTGCCGCGCGACGCCTGGTACTTCCGAGAAAATAGTCATCCTACTGTGATGCCTTATTCGGTGATCATGGAGATTTCATTGCAACCCAATGGTTTTGTCTCCGCCTGGGTTGGGACGACTTTAAGATTTCCGAATCTTGAACTGTTTTTCCGTAACCTGGATGGCGAGGGTACTTTGCTGCGCGACGTGGATCTGCGGGGTAAAACCATTGTTAACGATTCAAATTTACTTTCTACCGTTGTTGCTGGCACCAATATCATCCAGTCGTTTGATTTCACGCTCAGCACCGATAACGAACCCTTCTATCGCGGCACCGCAGTGTTCGGGTACTTTGTAGCGGGCGCGTTAAAGGATCAACTTGGTCTGGACAATGGCAAGATATCCAATCCCTGGCATGTCGATCACAACATTGCTAAAGACAAAGTGACGGTGATTGATTTGATCTCGCCAGCCGCCGCTGTCTACCAAGCAAAACCGGGCAAACCCTATTACCATCTTGCCGGCGGACAGTTACATTTTGTCGACCGTGTCGAGATTGTCGATAACGGCGGCAAAGCCGGAAAAGGGTATGTGTATGCCGAGCGCAAGATCGATCCGCAGGATTGGTTTTTCCCCTTCCATTTTCATCAAGATCCAGTAATGCCTGGTTCGTTGGGTGTTGAAGCGATCATTGAAGCCATGCAGGTTTATGCGCTGCATCATGATCTTGGTGCGGGTTTGAAGAATCCCCAATTTGCGCAGATTCTCAGTACCATTAAATGGAAATACCGTGGCCAGATCAACCCATTGAATCGCCAGATGTCGCTCGATATTCACATCACCAATGTGATTAGAGAAGCGGGCAGGGTAACGATTATTGGTGACGCCAATCTTTCGAAAGATGGGTTGCGCATTTATGAGGTAGCCAATATTGCTATCTGTTTGAAAGAGGCTGAGTGATATAGCTTCGGATAGCGTAGGTTGGGTGTAGCGCAGCGCAACCCAACACAATCGGCTAGCAAATTGGTCAGAATGTTGGGTTGCGCTGCGCTACACCCAACCTACAAATAGAAGTTTTTCACTATTTTTAAGACTCATTATTTTAAGACTCATTATTTTAAGTACTAGGGATAAAAAGAGTTATGTCAGCAAATCAATTGCGTTTTATTAGTGATGGCGATGGCACCAATTGGTCTTGGAAAGTGCCACCTTCATCCGTGGTCTACGATCCGAGTGCTATCAAAGAAAAATTGCGTGTGCTTGAAACCCCCTGTTTTATTGTCAACAACAATGGGCAGATCGGTGTCAGCCACGAAGCTTATCTCGATGGCGAGCCAGGTGATTTGGCAGTGGCAGCATTTGCGCCCGCGTTTAGCAGCGATGCATTGGGTGATCCAGAGTTTAAAAAGACCTACGGCGTTAAGTACACCTATCATGGCGGTGCCATGGCGAATGCCATCGCATCGGCTGAGTTGGTGATTGCGATGGGTAAAGCCGGGATTTTGTGTTCCTACGGTGCAGGTGGTTGTGTTGCCACTGTGGTTGAACAGGCGCTGCAAAAAATTCAACGCGAATTACCCAATGGACCCTACGCAGTTAATTTGATTCACAGTCCCAATGAACCCGCGTTAGAGCAGGGCAATGTGAATCTGTTCTTAAAATATGGTGTTAAAGTGGTGGAGGCATCCGCCTTTCTCGGTTTAACGCCACAAGTGGTGCAGTATCGTGCCGCCGGCTTATCGCAAGGTCCGAATGGCCAGGTGATCATTGACAATAAAGTGATTGCCAAGATTTCCCGCACCGAGACTGCCCAGCGGTTTATGGAGCCTGCACCGCTAAAAATTCTCAATGGTTTGGTTGAAAAGGGACTCATCACTGCCTTGCAAGCGGAGCTTGCACAAAAAGTTCCACTGGCTGATGACATCACGGTTGAAGCAGATTCGGGTGGTCATACCGATAACAGACCCCTAGTGGCACTGTTGCCGGCTATCCTGGCACTGCGTGATGAGATTCAAGAAAAGTATCAGTTTGATCCGCCACTGCGGGTTGGCGTAGGCGGTGGCATAGGTACTCCCAACGCGGCCTTGGCTGCCTATGCCATGGGTGCAGCTTTTGTGGTTACCGGTAGCATCAATCAACCCTGTATCGAATCGGGGTCTTCCGACCAGGTGCGTGAGATGTTGGTCAAAGCTGAGATGGCCGATGTGATTATGGCACCTGCGGCCGATATGTTTGAGATGGGTGTGAAATTGCAGGTGTTGAAACGCGGAACACTTTTCGCCATGCGCGCGCAAAAACTCTATGACATTTATCTCGAATATAACTCTATTGATGAGATTCCAAGCGACGAGCGCGAAAAATTAGAAAAGCAGGTTTTTCGTCAGCCGTTGGAAGATATTTGGGCGGGCACCATTAAATTTTTCGAAGAGCGTGATCCAGCGTTGATTGCCAAAGCGAAAGACAATCCCAAACGCAAAATGGCGTTGATCTTCCGCTGGTATTTGGGCTTGTCTTCTCGCTGGGCTAATACGGGGGAGAAAGGCCGTGAAATGGATTATCAAATCTGGGCCGGACCATCGCTCGGCGCCTTCAATGCTTGGGTAAAAGGTACTTATCTTGAGCCATTTAAAAACCGTCGTGGTGCTGATGTTGCTTACCACATTATGGAAGGCGCAGCTTACTTACAACGAATTCATACCCTGCGCATGCAAGGTCTAGCCATTCCGCCGGTCATTGCCAATTACGTGCCGGCAGAGCTATAAGTTTTATTCTTGTCTTAAAGCCCTGGGTTTGACTGTCAGGGCTTTTTTCTCACTAGACATTTTTGTTTTTGGACTGTTGATTGATCTGTATTGATCCGAATTCACCTTTCCAATGTTGATAAAATGATCGAGTAGTCTTTCTATAAAAAATTGCAAGGCGGAATGATCTCCTATTATCTTTTTTTTAGAGTAATTTCACCAGGCATGTAAATCAAAAGGGGCGCTGCCCCGCCCTTGTTATTGAGAACGTTATTGAGAGTAAATATGGATTTCACAGCAGAGGTGCATTATGCTTCTTATAAATTCTTACTCTCCATCTAAAAGAGCGAGTTAAGTTAAAAGATGGGTGCGTCGCCACAACTAAAGTTTGATGAACAAGGGATAACAATCCCTAAATACACCCCTACCATTTTGCCGAAAAAGCGCAAACCGCGGATCAAAGTCATTCTTTTTTGGGTGGTGGTGATAGAGCTAGCGGCCATAGGAGCGGTATTTTATTTCGAGACACAGGATTCCAAGTTCCAATCGGATCAGATCTCACGTTATGCCGCGAAGTTAAACTATTCACTCCAAGCGGGACCTAGCTACGCCATTCGTTATCCTAAGGAAGGTCCTTTCGATGTGCGTCTCGGTTATGTCAGCCTCCCCAAGCTTATTGATCGATTGCAATCAAAAGGCATGGAGATTGAGTCGCAGACTAGATTCTCCCCAGAATTATTGGACTATTCATCCTGGGAGTTATTTACGCCCTATCTAGAAAAAAATCGGGCTGGCCTCGACGTTGAAGATTGTCAGCGTGAGTCCATGTATCATTTTCGCTATCCCCAGCGCAATTATGCAACTTTTGAATCGATTCCCAAGCGGGTAGTTCAAACACTGTTGTTCATCGAGAACCGCGATCTGCTGGATGCCAATAAACCCTTTCTCAATCCGGCGGTTGATTGGGTGCGTTTTGGTAAAGCTGCGATGTTCCAGGCAGCAGAAGTCGTCGGGGTAGAAACGCCGTCCATGGGTGGCAGCACGCTTGCCACGCAAATCGAAAAATATCGTCATTCCTCAGACGGCATAACATCGTCGATTCAGGAGAAATTGAAACAGATGGCCTCCGCCACCGTGCGGGCTTATCAAGGTGGTCCCAACACCATGCAGGCTCGAAACAGTTTAGTCCAGTCATACCTTAATACAGTCCCGCTTTCCGCAGCACCTGGACACGGCGAAGTGAATGGCTTGGGAGATGGGTTGTGGGTTTGGTTTGGCGCGGATTTTGACGAAACGAATCGGCTCTTAAGTCTACCCGATGGACAAGAAGCGGTGCTGGTACAGCAGGCGCAGGCTTTACGACAGATTATTGCGCTTATGATTGCCCATCGACGCCCTTCATATTATCTCTACCAGGGACGCGATACGCTTGAAACACTGACCGACAGTTATCTGCGGCTGATGGCGCAGGCAAACGAAATCAGCATACCGCTGGAACGTGCAGCACTGGCGCAGAAAGTGATCTTTCGCAACTTTCAAAAATCTCCCGTGGTGGTGCCCATGGTGACGAATAAGGGAATAAATGCCGTACGGACACGGCTGGCGGGGATGCTCAATGTCTCATTGTACGATCTAGATCGAATGGATTTGGCAGCCACTACAACCTTACAACGCGATATGCAGGAAGAGGTCAGCGCCTATCTCAAACGCTTGCGTGAGCCAGAATTTGCGCAGGAAAAAGGTTTGTTTGGAGAGCATTTATTAATTCCCGGTCAGGCAGGTGATGTACGTTACAGTTTCACGCTGCTTGAGCGCACGCCCGATGGCAACCGTGTTCGTGTGCAGACAGATAACACCGACCAGCCCTTTGATATTAACGAAGGCAGTAAATTGGAATTGGGTTCTACCGCTAAGCTGCGGGTTCTCTCTACTTACCTAGAGGTCATCGCCGAACTTCATCAGCGATTTACCCTGATGTCTGACGCGGAGTTGCACAAAATCGATGTTGATCGCAATGACCCGCTGACCCGTTTTGTGTTGGATTATCTCCAGGTCAATTCCGATCGCAGTTTACCGACTTTGCTGCAAGCAGCGCTTGATCGGCATTATTCTGCCAATCCAGGGGAGGTATTTTACAGTGGTGGAGGACAACACACCTTCCATAACTTCAAAAAAGAAGACAATGGCCGGATTCCCAGCATCCGAGAATCATTGCAGGAATCGATCAATCTACCATTCGTGCGTCTGCTGCGCGATTTGGTGCGCTATAACACCAACCGAGTTCCCAGCAGCACAGAACAACTCTTAGGAAATGACAAAGATCCGCGCCGCAAAGAATATTTAGCGCGTTTTGCTGATCGGGAAGGCAATGTGTTCTTGAAACGCTTTTGGGGAAAATATCGGGGTAAAAATTCCGAAGAGCGAATCGACGTTTTCCTCGATGGCTTAAAACAAAACACCACCCGTTTATCTGCAGTGCATCGCTATCTGCTGCCCGATGCAAATCTCGAGACTTTCGGCATATTCTTAAGGACACGTCTCAGAGCCGCAGTTGTCGATAAGCCCTCCGATAAAGCCTTAACCGACCGAGAGATCGCCAAGCTCTATGAGAAATATAAACCCGGAGCCTTCAATCTGATGGACCTGGGTTACATAGCCAAAGTTCATCCATTAGAGCTTTGGTTGTTGGGGTATCTGCAAACGAACCCGGCAGCGAATCTAAACGACGTAACGGAAGCTAGTCGTGAAAAACGTCAAGAAGTCTATTCCTGGTTGTTGCGCACCAGAGCCAAAAATGCTCGTGATTCGCGCATTCGTTCAATGCTGGAAGTGGAAGCTTTTCTGGATATCCACCAGCGCTGGAAAAAATTGGGTTATCCCTTCGATCATCTCGTACCCTCATTAGCGACTGCACTGGGTAGTTCAGGTGATCGCCCTGCCGCGTTAGCCGAATTGATGGGTATTATTCTTAATAATGGTGTGCGCTTGCCGTCGCTGCGCATCGACAGTCTAAACTTTGCAGTTGATACCCCCTATGAAACACTCCTGAGGCGCAAAGCCATCGTCGGGGAACAGGTGATGTTACCCGAGGTTGCTACCGCTTTGCGCAACGCCTTGGCTGAAGTTGTAAACGATGGCACGGCCCGTCGTATTAAGGGAATTTATACGCTTCCCGATGGCAGTCCTTTGCCCATGGGAGGCAAAACCGGCACTGGCGACAACCGGCTTGTGACGATCGGCGGCGGTGGCCAGCACATAGCGTCACGCGCGCTCAGCCGCACCGCGACCTTTGTATTTTACTTGGGCCACAACCACTTCGGCACCTTGACCGTGTTTGTACCGGGCCGCGAAGCTGGCGCTTTCAAATTTACATCTGCGCTGCCGGTTCAGGTCCTTAAGGGCATGGCATCGATCCTGCAACCGTACCTGAATATGGGTGGCGGCCTATGTGCTGACACTGTAAAGGTTATGGCCGATGACACGACTAATCTCACTGGAGTCAAGCTAGCTGATGCCAAAATTGCGGAAATTAAAGTTCCCGAAAAGAAGGTTCCAGAAATTAAGGTTCCAGTGAAAAAAGCGGTGGAGAACAAAGTAGCGGAGAAAAATGTTTCTGCGAAAACAGCTTCTGAGAAAGTTTTGGAGAAAAAAGTTCTTGAGAAAAAAGCTCCTGAGAAAAAAGCTCCTGAGAAGAAAGTACCGGAGGCCAAAGTCACCGTGAATGCCGATAGGCGCAATAAGTTACCTTTGGAAATCGTTAAACTAAAAGCCGAGTAGGGTAGGGCCGAAAGATTTTTAGATTAAATAGCATTGCATGATTTAAAAATTAGAAAGTTTTTTGTCAGTGTGATTTTACTTGGTGATCACCAGCGATGACAAAATTCTAATAGAGTTAGAATTGCTTGTTTTTGGTTTTATAAACGCGTGAAACCTGGTTTTTAGGATTAGAATCTACGTTTTTTAAGTTTATTAGAAAGCAGATTCGAGATATGTTTCGCAACGAGTTGATCGATTTGGTTTTGACTGGCAATATTTCATAAGAATACATATACTTTAGTCACCCTAACCCTTTAACTTATTTGGAGCATCGCCATTAACACTTTCTCATTGCCTTATAGATTGTCTTATAGGTTGTCTTATAGGTCTCTTTTTAAGTCTCTTAATAAGTCTCTTTATAAGTTAACGCCGCAAACACTATCACTCTATGTGATGATGTCGACGTTAATACTTTGGGCAAATGCCGGCGTTGCTGCGCCTGCTGCGGGAACAGTTCACAAGGCGCCACTGCTTGATACATCCAAGCTAAAGCTCGCGTCGGTTTATGCCATGGTATTTGATACCAACACCGGTGAGCCGATTTATGCTAAAAACCCAGATAAAGTTGTTCCTATCGCCTCTATCACAAAGTTAATGACAGCAATGGTGGTGTTAGACGCGAAACAACCACTCGATGAAATGGTTAAGATTGATGTCGATAAAATCACTACGCTTAAAGGCGTTTACTCTCGGGTGCGTCGCGGTAGCGAAATCAGCCGACATGAAATGTTGCGCTTGGCTTTAATGTCTTCTGAAAATCGCGCGGCCGCTTGCCTTGGTCAAGGTTATCCAGGAGGTCTTGCGGTTTTTGTGGAAGCGATGAATAAAAAAGCGAAAGACTTAGGCATGAGCAGCTCGCACTTTGCCGAGCCTACTGGGTTGTCAAAGGAAAATGTTTCAACACCCAAAGATTTGGTGAAGATGGTGTCTGCGGCCAACAAATACGATCTGATCAGAGAATTTACCACCACACCGCAGAAAAGTGCCAGTTTCCAAAAACCTAACTACACCCTTGGCTTTTACAATACCAATGCATTGGTACGAAACAATAGCAAAAATTCGTGGGATATCAGTGTCAGTAAGACAGGTTTTACCAATCCAGCCGGACGCTGCCTCGTGATGTTAGCTAAGGTGGCAGACCGCACACTTGCCATTGTACTGCTCAACTCCAATGGCAAACTAACACCGGTTGGCGATGCAACGCGAATTAAACGCTGGATAGAATCGGGTATGAAAAGCTTTGTTCCTGTCACGGCAAAGAGTAGCCAGAAGAACAAATCACTCCGCTTGACTACGAGTTAAACTGTATTAAGATCGCGGCTAAAGCCGCTCCTACAAGTGTCATTGATCTGTAGGAGCGGCTTTAGCCGCGATCAGCAACCATACCCCTCACGACTGCAAGAAATTTTGCGCCGCCATAGATTCCAGATAGTTTTCCGTTAATGGACCTATATTGGCCAAGATGTCTTTTTTATTGATAACCTGCAATTGATCGTCAACAAAATATTCAAACTGATCACTTTCGTTTTCCCGAATCATCTGACTAAATAATTTCTTCAATTCGTCAATGCTATGGGTGCCATCAACCAATGGCATTAATATGCAACCGAGCGTATCTAGCGCAATTAATTGATGTTCCAAATTGGTGAGAATATTGGTTTTGACTGCCTGATGTCGCGCATAGGGACTGGCGCAGGGTTTTTTCGACACCTTTGGTTGAACGGGATCTTCTCTCAATGTGAGTTCGAGAACATTGAGGGCGATGAGCTGGTCGAATTGAATATGGCTCATCGAGGTTTCTATCTCTGGCATGGACATTTCCGGCAAGGATTTTTTCACTTTTTCTAACAACAGGCGCCATTCAATTGGATTGCCAGGACGGGTAAGAATCTCAAAAGCGGTTTTAATCGCCGGCTCACTGCTGGCAATTTTGATTTTGCCACCGATGAAGTTCACTGGTTCAGTGCTCTTCAACTGTTCTTTACTGACCGGCGTTTCCAGCTTTAGGGAGCGATAAAATTTGAAACGATCTAAATATTGGGTGGTGATGGAGGTGTCGACCTGTCTGTCTGCATGACACAGCAGGGATTTTCTAAAACGGCGACTCGTAATGTAATCAATATACTGTTCCGCTTCGATCTTATCGGGGATTTCTCTTATTACGGCGCTGGCTTCACTGTTTAGCAAGTAGGGACTATAGAGAAAACAATCGAGATCCAATAAATGCTGCAATTGGTAACGCGAGGCGTCCTGCATGAATTCAGTAAAATAATAGGGTACATTGTCGTCTTCAAGGTACTCGTGAAAAATATAAGAATCTTCCTGAAACCCCGGATTATTGATTTCAGTTTCCAGCAGTTTCGCCCACGATGAATTTTGATCAGGGGCGGCACGTTTGAGAAAGTTTGCCAGTTCTCTTACCTGGTGAGACTTGGTAATGGGATCACTGAATTGACGAGTGTGCTGGCGCATAATTTCCCGAAAGCTCAACACACTATTCCAACCTGGCTTGGTGTTGTAACTGATGAAAGCGACACCATTTGCCGAAAGATTGTTTTGACAGATGTCGAGGATTTTATAACGCACTTCGTTAGGCACCCAGGAATAGACGCCATGCACAATGATGTAATCAAATTCACCGAAGGATTGGTCGATATCGAGGATTGAAATACCTTTTAATTCGATATTGCTTAGCCCGAGGTGCTTAACATCCGCTAAGCCTTCATCGATCTGCTTTTTGGAGTAATCAACACCGACAAAAAATGCCGCGGGGTATTGCGCTGCAAGCGGCGTGATATTGCCCCCACTGGCACAGCCGAGTTCAAGAACCCTGGCCTTGGTGTAATCAACAGCGTCCAATCCATAGAGTGACGCCATGGCATAAAGGTGTTGTGGCCGAGTTTCGTGAAACGGATGACTCTTATAGGGCACCACATCGTAAGGGTTTGCTTCCAACTTGCTCCCTCGACAAACGATTTTTCTAGATTAAATTTGACTCAAAAAAAGCTGCTATTTTTAGTATAGCCAGCAGCGATTAAATGTCATGCCGCAGCTTAGACCTATAACAAAGCGTGCTAAATCTCGATTGGCTAAAGAAGTTATTACGATAATTTTGTCTTGGATTTTTTTTGAATCATTTTTTGGGATCTCTGTACCGATAAATAAAATTTTTGCCGAGGATGGTTTCCGACCTGTAAGTCATTTGCACACAAGCCACCAGAGCCGTTAATTTACCGCTGCAACTGTTTGATAAAATCGAACGACCGTGTTATTTTCGGCACTCGCTTCAATCAATTAGAATTGCAAACTCTATGTTATCTGTTCAACCCTTAAAAAAAGGTAACAAAACAAAACAGTTCATTCTGCACGAAGCCCTGCACTATGCAAAAGCGGTTGGTTTAGAAGGTGTAACCATCGGTAAGCTTTCAACCTTGGTCGGAATGTCAAAAGGCGGATTGGCAGCACATTTTCAATCAAAGGAAGATCTACAGCTGAATATATTGGAAACAGCGTCCGCGATTTTTCAGGACACAATAGTGAATCCTGCATTGCAATTCGACCAGGCCATTGAGCGAATGAAATTGTTATTCAAACTTTGGTTGGATGATTTGAAAAATGAAGATGCGCCTAGTGGCTGTCTTATTATTAATGCGGCGTTTGAATTTAATGATCGCGTTGGGGTGGTAAAGGATTACATTCTGCAGATTCTGCATGATTTTTATCTTTTACTCCAAGAGTTGGTCACGCTTGCGGTCGAACAGGGATATTTGCGACCGAACACGGATATCAAACAGTTTGTTTTTGAGTGGCAGTCCATCGTGTTGGGCTATCACCAGTATTTAAATTTACAATCTTCGCGTGGTTTGCGAAAAAGAGCTGAAGTTGCATTTGATGCGTTAGTTGAGCGTTACAAAGCATAACCTGTGTTTCAATGCAGAAACGGCCGGTAAATTCCTTCACTACAAGGAAGATTATTTATGAGCGAACTCGTCATCACTCACCGTTATCCTCGTGCACTTTCAGCCGATGGTACACGTCCCGATGATGCCCCGAATTGGATAGACGACATTGATAATCCCTATCTCCACGGATTTTATGCGCCGATTCAAACTGAATACACAGTGGATGAATTGGAGATTGTGGAAGGTGCAATTCCGCAGGACTTGTGCGGCGCTTATTTTCGCAATGGCCCTAATCAGATTTATAAACCTAAAAATCGCTACCATTGGTTTGATGGCGACGGCATGATTTACGGTATCTGGTTCAAAGATGGCAAAGCCTCTTTCAAAAACCGTTGGATTCGTACCGAAGCTTATGCAATGGAGCAAGAGGCAAAACAAGCTATTTGGCCGGGTGTACTAGGCCCATTCGATTTTAGTCTGCCGATCTCTCCAATTAAAGATACCGCCAATACGGATTTAGTTTTTTTTAATCGTTCGCTCATTGCGTTGTGGTACGAATCGGGCAAACCCTATATGTTGGACCCGCTTACCTTAGAAACTAAAGGTGTGGAGACCCTCAGTGGGCAACTGACCTGGCCGGTGTCCGCCCACGCTCATCACGACGCGATCACTGGCGAGTTAATCTTTTTTAATTCCGGACACAAACCACCTTATATGCAATACGGCGTTATTAATAAACAGGGTGAGATTCATAAAACCGATATAGATCTACCAGGTCCGCGCCGGCCGCATGATATCGGCATCACCCAAGATTATTCTATTCTGCATGACTTTCCCATTTTCTATAACGAAGAACAATTCAAAAAAACCGGCAAACGCCTCCCGCTGTTTCATCCAGAGGTAGCCACGCGCTTTGGCGTAATTCCGCGTTATGGTCGCAATGAAGATGTTCGCTGGTTCGAGTGTCAGCCCTGTTACATGCTACACGTTGTTAACAGTTGGGAAGATGGCGACTGGATCGTTATGGTGGGTTGCATCACGAAAGATCCTACATTTAAACCCGAGCCTGAAGATGGGGATATAGGTTCGATGCTGTCTTTTCTAAAGCTGCGGGCAAACCTTTATGAGTGGCGATTCAACCTAAAAACAGGTGAAGTCATTGAAGGCGATTTGGATGGTTTAAACGCTGAATTTCCGATGATCAATGAAAACTTTCGTGGTTTAAAAAACCGCTTTGCGTATCTGCAAGATATCCCCTACAAGATTCCGGCGTTATTTGAAGGGTTGATTAAGTACGATATTGGCAATGGCACGCTATTGGCCCAATGGCAGTATGGCCCTGGTATTTACGGCAGCGAAGCACCCTTTGCGGCAAAAACCGGTGCGACTGGTGAAGACGATGGCTATGTTCTCACAATGGTGACCGATACCAATGATTGGTCGTCCTATTGCTTGGTATTTGATGCGAAAAATATCAACCAAGGGCCAATGACTAAATTGCGTTTACCCCAAAGAATGCCCTGCGGATTTCACACCCGTTGGGTTGCTGGGGAAGAAATATTTGATTGACACCGGTTGCGATTAGTTTCGTAGGATGGGTGGAGCGAAGCGTAACCCATCAAATTCAACCGGCTTAAAACGATGGGTTACGCTTCGCTCCACCCATCCTACGAAACTAACAC
>OBEQ012215801.1_pt1 | contig 20866 bp, 17 predicted proteins | sample 1670901 | NCBI WGS metagenome assembly OBEQ01 (sample SAMEA104232315, study PRJEB22302) | groundwater metagenome | biome: forest; feature: aquifer; material: groundwater | place: USA | collected 2011-08-07 | depth 5.4 m
ATGCAAAAATTGTAACCAATCTTGAAAACATTTCTTTAACTCCGAATATCAAATACAGCGGATAAACAAAGATATTGTATAGGGGAAATTCCACAAACCTAAACCCCCCCGGATTTGCAACAGGTTTTTCAGCCACACCAGAGGAATCATCATATTTTGGCAAGAAGGGTGTAAATCCTTCCTTGATAAAATTTCTGGTGACTGCTGCCGTATCTGCTTGTCTCCAGGAATGCCAATCAGCAATCGGGGAGTCTATCTTATAAAGTCTGACAAAAAGTCCTAAAACTAAAATAATGATCAGCCAAAAATATTCATTTTTTAATATTTTAAGTAATTTCATCTAAATCCTCAAAGCTCCTAAAGAAAGCCCAGCATCATCCAAAAAAGTGAGGCTACTTTTGATGCCTCAAACACATCTATAAACAGTCCATTAACAACAAACGCAATCATCATAGAAAAAACTCCCGCTGATAAAAGCCTCACAAATTTTATCTCACTTTTAAACCCCGAATATATTCTTTTGCCAACTTCAATAAAGATCAACACTAAGGCAATTGTCCCCAAAAGACCTACTTCTCCCAAAGATCTCAGGAAATCATTATCTGTTGCAATATCAATTGAGGAATAACCTGTTCCCAAAAAGGGATTTTTTGCAAAAGCTCTTATCGCTCTCGGCCACTCAATATTTAATCTTATCTGAAAAGATCTGTACACACCAAGTTGAGTAGAATCAACCGGTTCACCTGGGGTGATATCTGTTGCAATATTTCCAGAAGGCGTTGCAAAAGTAGAAGCCTGAGCAGAAGTTGAAGAAGTTTTAATAGCTAATGTTGGAATATTTAATTTGCTCCTTACTTGTTGATCCTTTGTTTGACCTACATATCTTTGTCCCATATTTAAAATATTTATTGTAATCGTTGAAACAAACCTGTCTCTGAGCTGGGAGGGATAAATTACTATTATTGCTGCCATAGCAACAAATAAAAGAATGTATTTTTTCTTTCTTGAAAAAAACAAAGAAAGGATAACCCCGATAAACGCAGCAATAAAAGATTGTCTGGCAGCAGTCATAATTAAAACAACTAAAGAAATTCCGCTTAACGCAATTATTCCGAGTTTAAATCTTTTCTTTACTGCAAAAAATATTGAAGTAGCTAAAGTTAAACCCATTACTAAAAATACAGCCAGATCATAATGTCCGGCAAAAGTTGAGTTAACTCTGGCGTTCGGACTAAGTCTTAAAATAAGCCCTTTGGAAAATTCGGAATTAGTTGTTGAAATAACAGGCCAATCCAAATATTGCTGACCGAATGCATAACCATCAACTGCAAGTGTAGTCAGAGCTAAAACTACCAGTATCAAGATAATTCTTTTTTTGGTAGTTATAATTGTTGCACAAACGGGAAGAAGTATCATAAACTCAATTCTTCTTAAAAAATTAAGGATTGCCAGATTAAGTGTTACAGATTGAGTTAAAAAATATGCTGAAAATGTGGAGATTACTCCGATAAAAAAGAAGAGCAGTATTGCCTGATTTAATTTATCTTTCAAAAAAGGTCTAATTTGATCTGAAAACACAAGATAAAACCCCCACAAAGAAACGGTTAATGCAATAATAAAGTCCTCAATCCTTATTGCAACAAAAGTTCCCTTAATATTTATAAGGGGAAATTTCGGATAAAGAGGAATGAAAGCAAAAAGAAATATTATTAGAAGGAAAATTGCTGTATTAAGATAATTAAGCCTGATTTTCATTAAATAATTTTTCTCCCTAATTTATAAAGCAGAAAAATTGATGAAATAATCCCCAGCCAAACAAGGAGTCTTACTATTAAACTTGAGGGATAAAACCTGAGTGTGGTTTTGGTAAAGTAAGCTTCTTTACCAATTTCGAATTTAATTGAACCCCAAAATTTGGGTGAACCATCTTCATAAAAGGGTTCAAAACCATTAACATATAAAGAATTTTTTAAAGGGTATACATACTCTTCCAGATAAGTGGAATCTGTATTTACCTTAATTACTTTCCATGAATACTCAGGCGGATGATTAAGCTTTAAAGGCGGGAAAGGGAAGTGTGCATCTTTTTGATAATTCCATAAATAGAAGGCAGTAACAAAATTCCTGAATTGATCTGAAAAATATGCTGAAACATTTGGTATTTGGATAGTATCCCCCTCAAGGGTTGATTTAGTGGAGGATGGGAGAGCTTCAAAATCAGAAATTTTACTAGGAGTTGGCCAGACCATATAAATTAAAAACATTACACAAAAAGAATAAAAAATATACTTCATTGGAATAATCTGGCTCTGCCTAATTTGTAGTTTAAATCTTTGGCCTTTCTCTCCCCTATCCCCTCAGCCGGAACTCCGCCGACTATTCTATAATCTTCAACATTTTTTGTAACAACTGCGCCTGCTGCAATAATTGCCCCTTTTCCCAACCTTACACCAGGTAAAATTATTGCTCTCGGTCCGATAAAAACATAATCCCCAATTTCCACAGGTCCCTCAATCGGATGGAAATCTGCAGAATTTATATCATGCTCGGAATTTAAAATCATAACTTGTGAGGCAATATCAACATGATCGCCTATAATTAGCTTTGCTCTACCATCCAAAAATACATTATCTCCAATAATAGTCCCTTTCCCAATTACAATATTCTCAGGATAAAAAAATCTTGCTCCTATATGTATTTTTGAACCTTTTCCAATGTTTATTCCGGCTGATTTATATATCAGAAGACGGAAGCTGTGAAGCGGCACTAAACCAGTCCAGGTTAACAAAAGCAGTTCAAGATCCAGGATCCAATTGTAAAACCTATTAACAATCTTCTTTGAAGCTTCCCTAGTAGTCAAAGAATTCCCCATCCGGTCTTTAAAAATGGCCATATTCTGATTATACTAGTTGGCCGAATGATTTCAAAATGGTTCTTGCCATTTTTTCGAAGGAAAAGTCTTTACTGCGCTCAAGGGCTGCCTTTTTATATTTAAGTTTAAGCTTCTTATCAGTAAGAATTGTTCTTATTGCCTGCTCTATCTGATCAATTGAATAAGGGTCAAATGTTAACCCTGCTTTCCCAACAACCTCAGGCAACGATGAAACATTTGAAACTAAAACCGGAACCGAACATGCCATGGCCTCAACAACCGGTATTCCGAATCCTTCCCAGAGCGAAGGCTGGACTAAAGCCAAAGCTCCTGATAAAAGATATGCTAAATCCTCAGTTGGTACAAAACCTAAAAATTTAACCCTGTTTTCTATCCCCAACTGCTTTGGGGCCGCCAAAGTCTCTTCATACATCCACCCCTCTTTACCTTCACCCGTTGTTTTACCCACAATCACTAGGCTAATATCTTTAACTCGGGCAACTGCTTCCATCAGTCTGACTAAATTTTTCCTTGGCTGGACAGTCCCTATATATATAATGTAGTTATCCTTTAATTGATATTTTTTTAGGGTACTATTTATTTCTGATTCATTTGTAACGGGTTTAAATACTTCTCTGTTAAATCCAGGGTAGGCTACAGTGATTTTCTCTTTACTAACTCCATATTTCTTAATAATGTCTGATTTTGAAAAATTTGAAATAGTTATTATATGATCTGCATTATCTATTGAAAATTTAGTCCAATTTTTTAGCTTCCATAAATCATTCCTCTCAAACATTTGCGGAAAATGTAAAAAAGAAAGATCAAAAATAGTCACTACTCTTTTGACAGGGGAAAATCTTGGAATATAGTGAGTAGGGGAGAAAATCAAATCATAATCCTTTTTTTTTGAATACAAAGCCAGAGGCAGAGCTATTCTTGTCCAGAGTCGCTTTGGCCTAAGTATCTTATACCTAAACCCCTCTCTCATCATTGGTAAATCAGCCAGAGGTTTCTCCGGTAAAAAAATTGTATATTCATTGGTCTGATCTTTCTCAAAACATTTAAGCAGCTCAAAACCCACCTGGGAGGAACCAAGTCTTTGAGAAGTATTTGCCTCATATCCATCTATAGCTATTTTCATATAAGTTTTTTGTAAACCTCTAATGTTTCCTTTGCAGCCTTTTCCCAGGAAAATTTCTTAACTTGCTGAAAACCTTTTTTAATTAAGTCTTTTCTTAAATCCTGATCTTCCATTACCAGATTCAGCTTTTTTCTGATGTCTTCAATATTTCTTGGATTGACATATAATGCTGCCTCTCCTCCAATTTCGGGCATTGAAGAAACATTTGAAGTAATAACAGGTACTCCACAGGCAAAAGAGTCTAATATAGGTATTCCAAATCCTTCATACAAAGAACAATAAAGTAAAACGCTGGCTGATCCATATAGCAATTCAAGCTCTTCAATTGAGAGCCAGGGAATGCTCATCCCTGCAATAACAAGATGATAATCATTCGCAGCTTGTTTGATTAACTCTAAATTTCTTCTCTCCCCTATTCCTCCAATGGCTAATGCATAACTCTCCGGCAAATTATACTTTTTCTTAAAATTTTTTATCTTCTCTTCTGGAGAAGGTTTAAAATTAGAAGTAGGTGCCTCATATATGACAGTTATTTTCTCCTTCGGAATGTTTGAAACCTCTAAAAGATCCTTTTTTGTAGCTTCTGATACGGCAATTACATGATCAATCTCTTTTTCTACTAATTTGAGTTTTCTCACGTGTACATCCACTATTTTAGGATGTGACCACTGAGGATATTTAATCGGAATTACATCATGATAAGTCGTAACCTTCTTAGCTTTTGCAGGAGGTTGTGTCCAGTCTGAGGAGTGGAATATGTCTAGCGGCCCCAAAAATTTTTCAATTGAGACATTTCTCCATTTGTTGAAGAGCATTTCAAAAAAAGTGGGCGGCAGGCGGTATTTTTTTACATTCTTTAGACTCCCTTTGTAAGGCTTTCTTAAAGAGGAATAAAAATAAACCATTTCAAGCTCTTCAATATCTGAAAGATGCTCGGTTAAATTTTGAGTATAAGTATTAACTCCTCCTTTGTGCGCAAGTTGAGAAATATCCATCCCGACCTTAATTTTTTTGTGCATCAATCCTCCTTTGTAAAATTTCTATACTACCTATATTATCTATTTTTTTATAATTATTTTCTATATAAGCATAAATTTTAGTTGAGAAAATTTTGAGTTCTACACCATCAACTTTATAACTTGTATCAAAAACAATAATCTTTGGTTGATCTTTTTTAATTCCATTTAAGACTCTATCTTCAGCCACTTTTAAAAACCATGGAAACTGAAAAACAAAAGTATTTCCGGCTGGTAAAGTATTTGTAAGCAGATAAAGATTTGCCTGAGCTCCGTAGATGAATATCTTATCTCCACTAAAACTATATTTTTTTATCAAGTCTGCAACTTTATACGTTTGGTTATCAAAAAAGAAAACTTTTTCAGATAAATGTCCTTTGTAAAAAATGTTTAACCACCATAAAGTTACTAAAATATAAACACAAACAATCGTAATTAATATTTTTTTATTTTTTATAGAATAAAAGGCTAAACTTGTGGCAATTGCCGCAAAAGGTAGGGAGGGTTGTAAATGTATAAAGTCAGCTCTATCCAAAATTGAAATAAATGATCCAAATAAAAATATAAAGATTGTGTAAACAATCCTTTTTTCCTTAAAATAAAAAGAAGCTAGCGAGAAAGAGTAGACAAATAAAATCCTGCTTATAAAACCTGATTCTACAGGGGCTTTCGTGCCATATTTTGCGTAGGTCGTCAGGTTAAATATAACATTCCAATACCAAAAATCCCAAAGTACGCCAATTCCGAAAAAATAGGAAATCATTAAAAACAGCGGAATTAACAATCCGGCCAGATAAGCTAAAACCTCCCTTATATTTTTCCTGTCTAAACAAAAATATAGAAAAAGTAGGGCTGAAAGAGGAATTATGGTTTGTTTAAAAACTATAGAAATTCCTAAAAAAAGGCCTGCCAGGAAAAAATTTTTCTTAATTGAAAAATAAAAAGCCGGAAGCAGTAGCAGAGGAAGAAAACTATCTATCCATAAAACCCATCCTTCAAAAAATGGCTGCCAAATTAAGTATAAAATATTGACAATTAATGCTCTTTTACTGCTTTTAAAAATAAATCTTGAAATTAAAAAAATAAATATATGAGTTAAGATAATTATTCCGATTAACCAGATTCTTGCTGTGGTGGGATTTGTCATTCCCAAATTATTTAAATTAATCGGGAAAAACATTAACCCGGGAAAATGCTGATCAAAAATTTGAGAATATGGTTTTAATCCCTGATTTGTTAAATAAGGATAAACAAACAGTTCCATGTACGGAAAGAACATCAGTTTAAAAATTATAACCGTATGTAAAACTAAAATAGATATTAAACTTAAAATTATTAAACGATTTTTAGCTAAATTACTCATTTTGAAAAATGATATAAGAAACCTACACCGTTAAAGTTTTTCACGTCTTTGGTTTTATATCCCAAGTTAGTCAGTTCTTCGGACACTAAATGATTAGGATCGCTTATCTCAACAAGATAGTCTATCAAATATACATTATTTTTACTCCTAAGATATGTTTTAAGATCAATTAACTCATCCGAGCTTTTTACTGGAAATTTTTTTAATGCCCCTTCTGCTGTTAATTGATTTTTTGCATAATAATCAAAAGGTGCATAACTTCCGGAATTTTCAGACAGTACGACTGCATCCGGTTGAGTTTTTAAGAAACTGACTAGTCCTTTCCAATCTTCTCTTTGATAAACAGGATTTAGTAAATAGGTTAATGACGACAGCAACTCAATTAAAATTACTAAAAAAAGAATAAAGTATTTTATCCTGCTCTTAAATGAATCTATCCCTAAAACTGTTAAAATTATAAAACTTGGTATTATAAATAAAACTCTGAAGTAGCTAAATACCGGCACTATAAAAGATATAGCCCAAGCCAGACCAATTGGAATTAAAAACCAGGAAAGTAATAAATTTCTTTTAAATGTGTCAGAAAATATTACTCCTCTTATGATTAAGAATATAAAAATGGAGACTGGAAAAATCAGGCTTGTATAATACACTGCCTTATCCGGAAAACTGATTCTGCCTATAATCAGTTTAATTAAAGTTAACCCTACCTCCCTTAAATCACTGGAACCAACTACCGCTTTCCACCCTGGCAGATTGTTTGAGGTTTCCAAGCCGACTTTCAATTGATTAATAAAAACCGGTACCCAAATTATCCAAAATGTTAATGAAGTAATAAAGGAAATTATCCATTTTTTTAAGATTTTTTTATTCTTATTAATCAGTAAAAAAAATAATTGAGCAGGAAAAATTAAATAGGCCAGATAGTCAGAAGTTAAAACCAGCAGATTGCTTAGTATCAAAGTAAAATAATTTACTTTTTCTTCTTTAAATAATCTAATAAATAAAAGAAAATTAAGACAAACTAAAAATGCAGCCAAAGAATACATTCTGGCTTCCTGACTGTAGTAAACATGCAGCGGGTTAATGGCTAATATAAATGCTGCCAGAAGTCCCAATCTTTTTGAAAGCTTATTTCCAATCAGATAGGTTAAAAATACAGTTAACACACCAAATACTACCGATGGTAGCCTGACAGCAATCTCTGAAAAACCAAATAATCTAATCCATCCCCACAGGATAATAAAATATCCAGGTGGATGAAAATCAACCGCAGCATATTGGGTGATCATTCCCCAAAGAGAATTATTTTTAGCAGCCAAAACATTAATGGCCTCATCCAGCCATAGACTTTGATTTAAACTTATAATTCTTAAAACTAAAGCCAGAATCAGGATAAAAATAATCATCTATTTTAGTTTTTGTAATTCATATATTTTTATCCAAATGGTAATTTTATAAATTCCCATTAAATAAGCCAGTATAAAACCCCGAACTCCGTCTAAAAAACCGAGCTTATAAAAATATCTTAATATGAACTCAAATAGGGGATCAAAGATTAAATGAGATAATGAAAATTTTACCCCGGTTTTATATAAAGACTTTGCATATAAATCAGCGTAAAAAGCATTCTTCTCTAAAAAACTGCTTATATTTTCATCCTGATAATTGATTTTTGCCTCGGACAGCTCCCCCACTTTACCTGAAACTATTACTTCTTCATGTACATCCCCCACCCATTTACCCTTTTCTTTTTTCCAGAGCCAGATATGTTTATCCGGGCTCCATCTGCTGTGTTTAATTTCCCTTCCCAAGATATAATTTCTTCTGGGAATTAAATATGCATCATATTCTTTTTCCTCCACAGCTACTTTAATCTCTTCAGATAGTTTTCCTGAAATTTCCTCATCTGCATCTACTGATAATATCCAATTCCCGAAAGCTTTTGAGACGGCATAATTTTTTTGGTTTGCAAAGTTATCAAATTTCCGAAAGTATACTTTTGCTCCCGCATTTTTAGCAATTTCTACAGTTTTGTCTTTGCTTCCGCTATCAACAACAATTATTTCCCCTAAAGCCTTAACTGAGTCAATAACTTCCTTAATATTTTTCTCTTCATTTAAAATTATAATTGTTACGGAAATCATTTTAAGTTTTCTAAAATTTCTTCATATTGTTTTGCCACTTTATCCCAAGAAAACTTTTCTGCCTGTTCTCTTGCTAATTTATGCCAGTCTATATTCAAAGCTTTTTTTAAATCCTGTGCATATCCTTCTATATTATTAACATCTGTAAGAATACCTACCTGACCCACGATTTCCTCTCTTGTTTTATCTCTTGGTGCAACAACCCCCAAACCAGAAGCCATTGCCTCCAAATAGACAATGCCAAATGCTTCTCTATCCCAGGATGGCAGAGTGAATAAATCACAGCTTCTGTAAACTTCCGGCATTTCTTCATTTTTAAAATTCATTATCTTAAATCTATCTCCTAATAAATTTCTCCCTTCATCCCTTAAATCTTTTTCCAAGGGTCCTTCTCCCACTATTAATAAAGAGCCCTTCTCAAGTCTAGAAACTGCTTTTATCGCCTTATCGTGATTTTTATACCAAACTAAAGCTCCAACAGATAATATAACCGGTTTTGGTAAATCTATTTTCATTTTTTCACCAATAGGTTTAAAGCGTTTAAGATCAACTCCATTTGGAATCTTAACAATCTTAGTACCCCAGGCCCAATTTTTAGCCCAATCAGCCAAATAATCTGTCAGGGTGATGAAAACATCCGGCCTGACAATAATATTTAATATATCATCCCAGCCTTTGCCGCTATGACCTGTAATTAAAACCTTGTATTTTCCTAAAAATCTTCCTAAAGAAATTTTAACTGCCTGTCCCCTGCCGTTAGTCGGTATAACTACATCATAGTTTCCTTTTAAAACTTTGCTTAAAGAATCTGCGTTATCAGAAAATATATCAACTGTATATTTTTGAGAAAGTCTTTTTGATAATTCAGCAATAAAAACTTCCACACCCCTTTTGTTTATATTCTGGTATCTGTTTAAAAAAGCAATTCTCATTTTAATCCTTAAATCTATATTTTATTAAAGTCCAAATAGCCTTAATTCCATCTTTTACTCCAATTTTTTTACCCTCTTCGTATGTTCTGGGTGTAACTATAATCGGTACTTCAATAATTGGAATTCCCCTTTTTATTATCTTAGCAGTTATTTCTGCTTCAAAATCAAACTTTTCAGATTTTAGATAAACTTTATCAATCACACTTTTTTTAAAAAGTTTATACCCGGTTTCCATATCAGTTAAGTTACTCATATACAGTAGATTTGTTAAAAAAGTCAGGAATTTATTTGCAATTAGGTGCGTAGGCAGGGTTGTTTTATCTTTACCCCATAATTTCAAAGGGTAATTTATTAATCTGCTTCCATAAACAACAGAAGCATGATCTTTTAATATAGGCTGCAGTAGTTTAAGGTAATAATCCGGATTATATTCTAAATCTGCATCCTGAATTATTACTAAATCACCGCTTATTTTAGATAAGCCCGTTTTTATTGCAGCTCCTTTTCCGCGATTTTTTTTATGCCTGAAATATTTAAACCTAATTCTCTGCTTCGAGAGTACTTCATGAGTTCTATCAGTGGATCCATCATCAATAACAATAATTTCCTTTTTAATACTTTTTGGTAATTGAACTTGCTCAATTCTTTTTAAAACATGAGCAATAAATTTTTCTTCATTAAAAACAGGGATAATAATCGATAATTTCAAATTCCCTCCTTTTTGCAAATCGCTAAAACAGATGTTGCAATTGGCGGCTCAATCAACTTTTCCAGGGGGAGGAATAACGGGGCAAAAAAATTAAAAATTCTAATCTTTGTATCACTTACTTTACTATCAGAGAATATTTTCCCAGAAAAGAACCAACCAATTCCTCCCAAAAAATTCAATCTTCTACATTTGATTATTTTAAATCCAGCCTCTTCCAGCATAATTTCTAAATTTTTTTTAGTATATCTTCTGAAATGTCCGATAGACCGGTCTATTTCTCCATAAAGCGTCGGGTGACATGGGACAATTAAGATTAAATATCCATCACTCTCTAAAAGATTATATAAATTTTTCAGGGCTTTTTTATCATCCTTGATATGTTCTAAAACATTTATACAAACTTCGGTATTAAACTTTGTATGATCAAAAAAATACTTACCTTTTTCTATATCTCCAAGTCCCACATGAACTTTTTTTGACAGAAATTCTCTGGTTTTTTCCACATAATCTTCTCTTATATCAATTGTATATACCTCACCGAAATCCTGAAGGGATTTAGTGAAATTTCCTATCCCACAGCCAATTTCTAAAATTCGGCCTTTTAAATATTTTTTAAACCCATTTAAAGTCCATTGGTTGTACCAAACTGCCTGGTTCATACTTTCCAGTGTTTGCTCACCAAAAAAATCTTTCATTTTAACCTCCTTTTAAATTTTCTTAAAGGGGTAAGGAGCTTAGAAACAATTAATTTAGTGCCTGATGCTTTTTCCCAGGGAGATTTAACTAAAGCAGGGTAATTTTTATATAAAACCTCGGGGAATTTAAAATTCTCCTTAACTTTTTTTCCTAACTCATACTTAAATTTATCAAATCTCCTCTTAACAGAGGATCTTACAAGATGCGTCGTATGAAGATACGGTGCATCCAGAAAAATAGTTTTATCACTATCCTGAATAAACAGATTTTGAGCAGTTTTAAAACCTTCCAGCGGGTAGAGACCTTCAACGCGCAAACCCGGTAATCTTTTGTTTATAGCTCTTAAATTAAAATGTCCCTTAAGCCCCAAGAGTTCATACTCACCTGCTGCTTCCTCCTGAATATGATAAATATCGCCAACCGGGATAATCGTTGGGACTACAATACCATCTATATATCTACCTTCACCTTTTATTTTTTTTACTAGTTTTTTAATAGAGGACTCCCACCAGATTTCATCTCCATCCAGAAGTAAAATCCAATCACAATCAGATCCCTCCAGCATCTTTTGGCGGAAATTTACTAGTCCCTGTGCATCTACTTTTCCAACTTGCTTAAAAATAATTTTATCCTTTTTAATTTTTTTAATTTCTTCAATTATTTTGACTGTCTTATCATCAGATCCGGTATCGTAAATTAAAACTTTATCTACGTAATCGATTACACTCATAATTGCAAAGTAAATAAAATTCTCTTCATTACAAACTATTGTATTTACCCAAATTTTCATATATTTTTCTTCAGCAAAAACGAGTCTCCTTTCTGATAAATTATCTTATACAAATTATCATTTTGATATTTGCCCAGTAAGTTTCTCATATCGTTATAACTTAATCCATAAAGATCAAAATTATCCTGACCCGGATGAAGATCTACAGCTATATATTCAGCATCACCTACATCAGGCAAAATCGACAACTGATTGCGTCTGCCTAAGTGCGCGGCCAGGGTATTCTGGGCTGCTACAGAAACATCTGGTGGAATAAGTTTAAACATTTCATTATTATATTGCATATAGCTTTGAGCTTGGAAAAAATCCTTATGAAGTAAAAGCTTTAAAGGAGTTGGAACTAAAATTTGTATAATTAAAACTGCCATACACAAAATCATAATTTCCAGGCTATATTTGGCTTTAAGTTTGAACTTATTCAATAATTTATTAAAGTTAGCAGTTGAATAAATTACGGCAACAGAAAGTAATACAGCTAAATCTGCAGAATATTGAAAATAATAAGTCCATCGGTAACGGTGGGTCAGATCAAGAAACCTAATCAGAAAATGAGTCGCTATTGGAAAAAGTAGCGGAGGATATAAAAAAGATAAAAATCCAAATGAGGCAAATGAAACAAATACTGTCTGAAGTTTTAAGTTTGGTTGAAAAGCATTATAGATTAAAAATCCAGGATTACTGATAATATAGGCAACTTCTTTTCCGAATGGCTCCCCTTTTCCAAGAAAGCCAGTATAGGCATTTCCACCCAATCTAGGCATTATTATGAAAATCGCAATAAAAGACCAAACCAAACCTAAAATGAAAGTAAAAACAGCGACCTTTCCAGGGACTTTCATAAAAAATAAACTTATACCCAAAGATGCAATAATAAAGCCTATATATTCTCTGACACCCAATGCCAGAACAAGCATCAGAAAATATAACTTCCATTGTTTTTTATCTAAGAATAAAAAAGCTGATGCGAGAAATACGGGAAGAAATGCCAGTTCATGAAAATCATTCATCATAAGAGACTGAGAACCAACAAATAATATGCTTGCAAAAGCTATGGTCAGACTTAAAATATAACTTTCAGTTTTTCTTAAAGCCAATAAAAAAAGTGGCAAAGCGGAACTGGCAATGAGCAAAGCCTGAATTATGAGTAAAAGTTTAGTATCAGGCCACAATTTATAAAAAGGAACTACAAGCAACATTGTGGGACGAAATCTGTCTCCTAAATCTAGCTGATGTGTAAGACTGCTAAATGCTATTTGTCCACTACTATATTTCCAAATCATCTGTTCATAAAGCGCTAAATCCCATCCATGAGAGGAAAAATGTTCATGACGGGTTATAGATAACACGGAAAAAATACTGGCATAAATGATAATGCCGATTAACAATAAGCACACTACTCTTGATTTTAAAAATTGTATTTTTCTAACTAGCATTTAGATTTACTTTATTAGATTTAGATAGTTTAAGTTTATAAAATAACCATATTGAAGGAGCTATAAAGTTAAAGATCGTACCGACTAAAACTGTAATTGATGCCCCCACAATTCCGTAATTTGAAATCATTAAATACCCAAGCCCTGCTATTATTATTAGATTTCCGATCGCCACCCAAATAAAAATATCCGGTCGGGAAAAGTAAAAGATTATACTATTATGAACCGGTATTGAAAAAAGGAAGACAATATTGGCAAGAAATACAAAAATAAAGGGGATAATAACCTGTTGATAATTTGCACCATAAATTATCGGTATTAGATAACATGAAACAGGGATAGTTAAAATCCCCAGTAAACAAAGTCCTGCTGTTAAAAATTGTAATTTTTTAAAATAGACAAGCATCTGTTTATTATCTTGAAAACTGGCAAATTTAGGAGCTACTACCAAACCGATTGCTGAAATTAATTGTGGCATAACTTGAGCCAGTTGAGTAGCAACACCATATAAACCAACCTCTCTTGAATTTAATAAAGAGGCAGTTAAATAAATATCCAGCCTTGAAGAAATTGCCGCAATAAAAATGAAAATCGCTGTTGGTATGTTATAGGCAAAAAGCGTTTTTATTAAGCTAAATTCCCCTTTTTGCGAAAGAATATCTCCGGTAGGAAGGAAAAAAAGTGTAATAAAAAAACCAAAGAAAGGCAAAATTATATAAATCAGTAAAATACTTTCAACATTCGGTATCAAAAAAGAACCTAAAATAAAAATTAAAATTAACCTGAAAAGATTGGTAAAAATATTTATTCCACTCCAAAGAAAAAATTTTTGAAACGCCTGCAGCGAAGATGTCGCAAAAGAAAAAAGTAAGGCGCTCCCAACTCCGAGAGAAACTAATTTAAGAGGGATAATTAATTCGCTCTTATGAAAAATTTCTTGTGCAATAAAAGGAGAAAATATAACTACTAATAAAAAAGCAATCATCCATACTACTATTTTTATTTCTAAACTAAGTTTTAGAAATTTTAAAGCTTTATTTCTATCATGAATTAAATTTAAGGATACAAAGCGGATAAGTCCTGTATTTGTTCCTATATCAGCTATATCTGAAATTAAGGCTAATGTAACAATTGACACAGTCAATAATCCAAATTCAGCCGGCCCTAAAATTCTGGCAGCAGCAATATAAAATAATACCCCCAGTATTCCATTCAGGATAGTCCCTGTAAGAGTTATTCCGGACTGTCTAAAAGTAGCCGTCCCCAGAACATACTGCAAAAATTTTTTCATCAGATTCCATTATACAAGAAGTAGGATCAGACAAGTAATAAGAGTTACTCCTGAGACTATCAGTCCTGTCAATACATATTTCTGGGGTTCAAATTCTAATTCGTATTCACCATTATCTAAAATCATATATCCATTTAACATACTATAAACTGGGACTGGAGATTTCCCATTTAGTTTCCACAAGCTATTAAAATTTTGCGAGAAAATTAACATTTGCGGACTCTTTAAGTCTTTAACATAAATTTTATATCTGGTCGGATTGATTTGCTGATAAGTTAGACTGGCCTGATTTTCTTTGACTTTATCATCCTTGAATTCTAAAATTCTCTCTTTATAACTATCTGCTTTATTTTTATATTCTTTTAATTTGTCTTCCGGAAGGGCAATAATTGCATTTATTACATTTATATCTCCTTCTGTTTGAATATTTAGATTAGTATTATCAGTTAAATTTCCCACCTCAAACCACCCTACATTATCTCCGTTATTTTTTGTATTAATTTTACCAATAAGTTTATCTTTTTGATAAAAATTTATCTGTCCGCTTCTGGAACTTTCCAAAACTCTTACAAGAAGTATATCTCCCGTTTTTAATTTATTATTATTTAAGTTTAATTTTAAATTCCCTTCAGCAACTGCCCATCCTCCACCCAAATCAAAATCCTGATTGTTTATTCCATATTTAGTTATTAAAAAATTCTTCAAATCTAAAAATTCTGAAGTAGATCTTTTCCACCATTGGCTAAAATCAGGATCATGTTTTAGATTAAGAGAGGGGAAAATTAATCCTTCACTATCAACAAAACTCATTGCAAGATCTAAAATAGTTTTATGATTAAGTAGGATATTCAAGGAAGTGTATTGATCCAATTTTTTACCTAAATCTTTAGATTCTTCTTCAAATATAAGTGCATTTTTTGATAATTTAAGATTGCTGCTTTTAGTTGATTCCTTATATATATCATCCGAGCCAACAACCCACCAAGAATTTGGGGTAATAAATATTTTATCCTGGTAATTTTTGATTTTTAATACCGGTATTTTGGAGTCCTCAATTTTAGAAACCCATGGCAATTTAGAAAGTTGGCTCAAAAAAGTATCGTAGTATTCAATATGATCTTTTTTTAAATTATCTCTTCTTAAATCAAGCGGGGGATAAACTATATATCCTATGTTCGAGACATCAAAAATATCTTCTATGTAGGGAGCTTCTCTTAAGAAATTAAACTTTTCATATGTTCCTAAATTCGCCTCTGCAAAAGGCCTTATACTTGAAAGTCTTATAGCTTCCAAAGCAGGATGCTGGCTGTTTAAAATTGTTAAAGGTGAAATTGTTGGAATCCAAAAAATATTAGAGACTCTTTTATCATTTGAGATTAAATAATTAAGCTGTGAATATCCAGACTGTATTAGAGGAGGGGAAAAAGTACCTGTCATTTCTCCAAGCCAAATTGGCTTTATGAGAATAATTAAATAACTAATTATAATAATTATAAATCCCAATTTAATTTTGGAATTTTTAATTCTTTTTATAAGTTCATCTAAGGTAATTCCAATTAACACGGTATAAGATAAAGTTATCAGGAAAAAGAATTTAGAAGAATCCCTGAATAAAGAAAAACCTGGTAAGCGATAGTACAGCCAGGGATAGATTTTATCTAAAGGATCAGATGCTCCCTTTGCTAAAAATACAGAAATTAGGGCTACTGTTAACCAGAATCCAATATAATAATTCTTGAGTTTAAGAATTGGAGCCAGGAAAACAAGCAAAGGGATTCCGATGAACTCCCATTTAAGATTCGTAATTTGCCCGAATACATTTTTATACCAATGAGGCGAAAGCAAAAGAATAGCATGACCTACACTAATTAATTTTTCAAAGGAAGTCTGGGTAAGGTAAGCATAAAAGGATGCAGAGGGAGGTGCTTTATATAAAATATAAATCCAAAAGAAATTTAGGCCAATGATTACTAAAGCAGAAATAACACTTACCTTTATCCAATTAAAAATCCAGTTTCCCCATTTTTTTGTATCCAGAAATAAAAACTCATAAAGAAAACGAATTAGTACAAGAAGGATAAAAACATATATAAACCTTATGTCAAAAAACCCCATTAAAGAAATAAGTAGGCCTGTTAAAATCCTCTTTTTAAATCCTCCATTAATTGAATCCTCGAACATTAAAAAACAAAGCGGAAAAAGAGCATAAGATAAACTTATCGTAAGTTGTCCCCCATCAATCACAAGTAATATGTATGTATTTGTTAAGTAAAAAATAGTTGATGCTAACTTTGCATAATCAGATAAATTATATTTTTTTAAAAGTCTCCAAATGCTACTTGCCCCTATTAATAGAAATGGCGTAATTATAAAAAGTCTTTCTAAAAGTGAAAAGGGGATGTTTAAATTAGCAAAAAAAGCATATATAAAATTAAATGGCCATGCCCATAAAGTAAAAGCTGTATATTCCCCTAATCCTTCAGTGCCATATACCGTCCATGTTTGAGGAATAGACAGACGCATCTTTAATATACTCTGCGAAACCTGGGAAAAATCTGTTGCCACTCTTGGACCAGGAAGAAACCACTGCCAATAAATCCCTATAAGAATCACAGATAGTAGAACCAAATATTTAAATTTCATTTTGTTTTAGACTCTTTTATATATAAAACTGTTGCTGCTGATAGTAGCAAAAAAATTAGATCCATTAATCTTAAGACAAAACCATTATGACTGGTAAACATCAACAGACCACTTATAATAATAAGAGCTAAAACAATTAAAAAAAGATACTTGCTTAATTTCATAGAATAAATTATATACTAATAATTGTGTCCATGTTTAAAAAAATACTTCCCTTCCTTATTATATTCTTAGGAGTTTTAATTTTATATTATCCTGCTTTATCTACCTATTTTTCCCAGGATGATTTTTTCCATTTTAAAGTAAGTCAGACAGATGGAACTCTTTCCGGTTTTATAAATTTATTAGAGTTTCATTCCTTCAAAGAAAGAGGTATTGCTTTTTATAGACCACTTTCCAGAGAATTACCATTTAACATTTATTACTCAGTATTTGGCTTAAATCCAATACCATTTAGAATATTTATATTCTTAATTCATTTTATAAATATTTATCTTGTATATATCTTCACTCAAAAACTTTTTAATAAAAAACTATTGTCTTATTTTGTCTCTTTCTTTTTTGGTATAACAGGAGCTCATGTTGCTGCTTTCTATTATTTGGCCGGAGGGATTCAAACTCTGCTTGCAACAACCTTCACTTTATCGACTCTCCTTTTATTCCTTAAATATTTAAAAACAAATACTGTATCCTTTAAATATTTGAGTTATTTAACATTTATATTTGGAATAATTTCTGAAGAACAAGCTTTAATAATTCCTTTTCTGCTCATAGGCTTAATTCTTATTAGCAATAAAAAAATTAAAGAATACATACGGGATTTATTACCATATTTTGTAATGATTTTAATAATTTTATGTATTGAAGCTTTCAAAATCGGTTTTTCTTCTTCTGAACAACAATACAAATTAGTTTTTAACATCAAAACTGCTTTTAATTCGATGTCTTGGTATTCTATTTGGGCTTTAGGTATGCCTGAAACTTTAATAGATTTTGTTCTACCAGGGTTTAAATTAAACCCAAACCTCCTAAGATACTGGAGTAATTATTACTTATTTATATTTCCTTCCTTTTTTATATCAGTTGGGATAATTATTTTTTCATTTATTTCATTACTCTTTAAAAATAAAATAATTTTTAAAGATAAAAAATTTATCTTTGCTCTTATCTGGTTTCCTTTGGGACTTTTACCAGTAATTTTACTCCCCCTTCATAAATCAACTCATTATCTGGAGATAAGTCTGCCTGCTTTTTGGATAATCATTGGTTTTGTAACAATGAATGCCTACCAAAGAATTAAGAAGCTACTAATTGCAAAATTCTTCCTTGTTTTATTTTTAATAAGTTTAGTAGTTTTATCATCTGCTTCAGCCATCTTAGGCAGTACTAATTATTGGGCAGCCACCAGAGGTAAACTAGCTGAAAAATTAATTCAGGATATTAAAACAGCCTATCCCACTTTGCCAAAAGGAGCTGTATTATATTTTAAAAATGACCCCAATTACCCATTTTTAATAAAAGAGTGGGGCGGAACATCAACACAGGCGAATCTTATCTTAAACGGCAGCGATGCTCTTCAGCTTCTATATAAAGATACCACGATTAAGGTTTTTTATGAGGATACTGATAAATTATCTGCAGAAGATATTTCAAAACAAAAAATTTATTCTCTTACAGCTAAGATAAATTAAAACTTCTCAATCAACCCGTCTTTAATCAACTGAGGAATATAGGAAAAAATAATCATTATTAACATTCCAAAACCTAAACTTCCTAGCCAATTTGATATTTCCAGAATTTGAAAAAGATAAGTAATAATCAAAAGAATCAACAAAGTTACTGAGATAATAAGAAGATATTTTCTAAAATTAGGAAAAAAGATACAAAGAGTTAAGGTTATAGCAAAAAAAACAGGCGGAATTAGTTGATCTATTTGAGGAGTTAAACTGCCATTATCCAAAACAATAAAAATTAAGCTTGATATTACCAAAAGTATTGGCGCAAAAATTATTTTTTTCTTCATATTATTTTCCTTTCCTAACCTCTGAATAAATAATCATACATATAATCCCTAACCAACCGAATATAGAAAAAATTATCCCATTATTAACAACTTCCTGCGGTTTAAATTCAAGTTTAAAATTGTATTCCCCCGGACTTTCTATAAAATATGCATTGCCATACAAATTACCTAAATAATGTTTATTAATAATTTCAGATTTATTATCTTTTATCAGAGTAAGCACCCAGTTAGGATTAAAGGTTTCTTTGAAAAACAAAAAGGCAGACTTCTCTATTTTAACCCTTCCTTCATAAAGTACAGGGTTTATCTTTTTTATCTGTGCAACCTCATTAGCTAAAGCAGTAGATATTTCTTTTTCATTTAATTTTTTCCTTAAAATTAAATGATTATCCATTATTCTGTTTAATTTGATATTTCGAATCTGAACCACTGAAGAAGCAGAATAATTGTTAGTTATTACAGGCAATAATATCTGAAAAGTTACATTTCTGGTAGCTAAACTTAAAGGTGAAATTATTAAAGAAAAGTTTTGCCAATCAGAGACCTGAGGGTTAGATTTTATATTGTAGCAGGAAATCTTACTGCAATCATATGGATTAGTTTGATCCTGAGTATCCTCCATTATCTGTATATAAAACTCGTTTAATGGACTGGTATTTATAGCCTCAAATGAAAGCTCATAAGAATCACCCCCAGATATGGCATTCAGCCGTGTTTTAGCCGCTGCACCTCCTTGTGGGGTTGCTTCTAATCTTAGCGTATTATCTGTTTTTGTGGCATTACCTAAAAGTATAAATTTATTCCAGTCGGGAGTTAAATTAATAGATGGAATAACCTTATATGTAATCTCGTGTATTCCTTTATCTAGTTCAATTTGCCCCAAATTAATAGCATCCTCTTCTTTTGAAGTTTTTATTGGCAGACTATTACCATCAAGTTGAACATCTAATTTAGATAAGATATCTGGATATAGAAAAAGAGAATTAGGATCTGTTATTAAAAGTTCATAGTTTTGCCTAATAGGAATACTGAAACGATTAACTCTTCTTTGCGCTTCACCATCTATTATATTTTTATCTAGCCGGAAACTGGGCAAAATATAATTACTAATTAAATAGTTATTTAACTTATCATAAGATTTTATTGCCAGAAGTTTATCATTGGGATCTGCACTTTCAGAAAACTTTTCTAATATATAAAGATGCAGTGTAAAAACTTTTGTAAGCAGACTGTCGCTTACTTTTTGTAAACTTGAACCATTAAAGTCTTTTTTGAAAATATCATCAATTAGATTATTATAAGTTTCTAAAATGTCTCCATTTAAAGCCAGGTTGCCATTTATTTTATTTTGAGTTAGTTTAATTAAATTATTACCTGCTTCTAACACTTTTGTAATTAATGTTTCGCTCAACAGTTCACCTGTCTGGGAAAAGAAGGCTTGTTTTACCTTTGATAACTGAGTAAAGGGCAGTGATTGATCGTTTGAATTCAGAAGAGATTTGTTAACTATTTCCTCTAATGTCTTCTTTGATGGTTCCCAAGTAGATAAAAACCTTTCGGGAAAAATTATTATATTTGATGAGTTTGGAATAATTTTCTGGTCCAGCTCTTTCTCTATCGGAGTTATTTGATTATTATTTTTAGAAAATTTTAAAGTTTGTAAAATATTACTTTCACCCGGATAGATTAAATCATTATTATCTGACAGGACAATTTTATCTTTATAAAAATTATCTTTAAGTTTATAAATAATCAGATCCCCGAAAGTTATACTTTTTTCTAAAAAATTTAAGTTGTTTAGGGTATC
>OBEQ010760926.1_pt1 | contig 20864 bp, 18 predicted proteins | sample 1670901 | NCBI WGS metagenome assembly OBEQ01 (sample SAMEA104232315, study PRJEB22302) | groundwater metagenome | biome: forest; feature: aquifer; material: groundwater | place: USA | collected 2011-08-07 | depth 5.4 m
CGCCAAGCGAGCCGGCCTCTCCGACAAACTCCTTAATTCGCCGCGCTGCGGCGAAAAAACGAGGAATCGGCCGGGTTTTTGCAGCGCACAGCGCTGCTTTAGCAGCCTGTCAGAGAAGGTAGACGCGACCGCCCAAAAATTTCCGTTCGACAGTAAGATTTTCATGGCAAGTCCGACAGGCTGCTGGCGCGAACACGGGCTGCGTCAGCCGCAGCCCAAGAGATGGCGCAGGGTGAAGCGCTCCAGACCCTCGTAGTCGCGTTTATTGCGGAAGGCCTCGACCTGGGCAAGGTCGTAGGAGCGCACCTTTTCGAGCATCAACTCGAAGACCTCCCGGGAGTTCTTGAGGTGGTCGAGCACCGGCAGCCCCCGCTGGGTGCGCATGGCCTTCACATCGAGCCCGACGAACTCGCCGGCGCGCCCGTATCCACCCTCCTCGAGCACCAGCACCTGGTTGAAGGCGGCGCGCAGGTTGACGGAGCCGAAATTCTTGTCCTGGTCAAACTTAAGGCCGTTCTGGTCGTTGAGGTGGATGCTGCCCAACTTGCCGTGGGCGAGGGCGAAGGCCATTTCATCGCTCGGATCGAGGCCGGCCAGGAGGGCGTGGGCGCTCTCGATCACCACCTTCACGCGCTTGGGATCGCGGGAGGCGTAAGCGAGCGCGATGGCGTGGCCCGTGGTGGGCACGTAGGCGATGTCGACCGGCTCGTTGGGCTTCGGCTCGATCCACACTTCAATTTCGGGATCATAGTCCAACACCTTGTCGATCAGCTCCAGGATGCGGGTGTAGGCCAGGCGGGCGTTCTTGGCCTCGCGAATGTAGGTGCCTTCCCGCGCCAGCCACAGCACCACCGCCTTGGCGCCGACGGCGCGGGCGATGTCGACCGAACGTTTGGTGCGATCCCACGCCGACTCGCGGTCGGCCGCCGCATTCGCGGTATATCCACCATCAATGGTTGAGGGCTCGAACCACAGTCGCGGCGCCACGAATTCCGCTTCGAGTCCCTGGTTGCGCAACATCGTCGCCACCTCGCCCGCGCGCTTCATGATCTGGTCGGGCGACAGTGTTTCCAGGCCGGGCACCACGTCGTCGTCGTGGAACTGGACGCCGTCGAAGCCCATCGGCTTGTAGAGCGCAAACTTCTCCTCGTGGGGGAAGGCGTCGCGAACCGGCGGCCCAAAGGGGTCGGCGCCTTCGCTGATGTTCCAAGGGCCAAAGGAGAATCGATAGCGGGTGGGAGAACTCATGGTCGTTAGGGGAAAGGAGGGCTCAAGCCGAGCCGTAGAAATCGGCTCGATGGCCACACTCTACCACCGCCACCCGGGACGGTCTCCGCGTGGCAACTCAAAGAACGACACTATTATCTCACGGGTTGCGTCCGCCGATTTCCCCCCTTCATCTTCCCCTGTTCGTCTTCACCCCACCCGCCAACCCGGCGGAGCCGGAACCAAGGGTGAGGGGCGGTGATGGACGTGGAGCAAGCATTCGGACGGCCCGCCTCCGCCGGCTTGGTAAGCGCACCAGCCCCTCCGTCCACGCCTGTAGCCGTGAGCGCCAGCGAGCGGTTCCCCGGCCGCGCGAGTTTGTTCTCTCGGTGAAATATCCGGGATAGCGCTTCACTCCTCCGCTGGATTGATTCCGTGCATTCTGTGCAATCCGTGGTCGAAGGATCGGAGTTTAACCACGGATTCACGGAATACAGAGAGGGAACCGATCCCGGCAGGATGCAACAACCTGAGTTCATTCGTGGGATTCGCGGGAAAGCCTCCTGACTTGTTGCCCACGAATCAGCACGAATCATCCCGGCTCTCCAGCCTGTCGCCTGGCGCCTCCCTGCGGCATCCCATTTCTTGCGCATTTTGCGCGGGATTTGCCGGATAAGTGACTCGCGCCCGGCGGGGAAAACTTGTATCCACTCTCTCCATGCAAGCTCATCGCGAACTCATTCGCCTCCAAGCGGACGAGACCTTCCGGGTCCTCCGCTGGAATCGCTCCGTCGCCTCAGTCGAGGTGATTTTCGGTCGGGGCCGCTTCACCCAGCTGCATGGCCAGGGCGATCACTGGCACTACCATCCTGCGCTCGAACTCACCCTGATCCAGACCGGCCGGGGCACGCGCCTCGTCGGCGACGACATCGACCTTTTCGAGCCCGGTGACCTCGTGCTCATCGGTCCCAACGTGCCCCACTACTGGCACATGCGCGCCAACTCCTCGGGCCTGGTCCTGCAGTGGGATTTCCCCCCGGAGCATGGCATCTGGAATTTTCCGGAGGTGAACCGACTCCGCAGCCTCGCCGACGCGGCCCGCCGCGGCGTGCACCTGATCGGATCAACCGCCCTGCGCGTGCGGGAAGCGATGGAGAAAATCGTCCACACGGACGGACTTACTCGCCTGGGCATCTTTCTCGAGATCCTCGGCACCCTGGTGGAATGCTCCAACAAGGACCGCCAGCTGCTCTCCGACCAACCCTTCTCCATCTCCAGCACGCCCCAGACCCAGGAAATCATCCAGCGCGCGGTGAGCTACATCCTCGCCCACCACCGGGAGCCCATGTCCCTCCACGACCTGCTCGACCTCACCGGCATGAGCCGCGCGACCTTCGCCCGCCAGTTTCTTCTCCACGCCGGCAAACCCTTCTCCACCTTTCGCAACCAGGTTCGCCTGCAGGCGGTCTGCCACGCCCTGCGCGAGACCAACGAACCGGTCGGCAACATCGCGTTCGATCACGGCTTCAACCAGCTGTCGTTTTTCAACCGGCTTTTCCACCGCGAGTTCGGCGTGAATCCCAGCACCTACCGCCACCGCCACCGCAGCGGTCTGCCCCTCGCTCGGGAGGACTGAATTCCCGACCGCGGCCACCGTCGGGGGATATTCGGCGGCATTGATACGAAAGTGCCATGCTCTGAGATACAGGACGGAGCCGCCTTCCTGCTGCGGTGCTACGATGCCGGGCATAACCTCGATATGAAACAACTCCGCCTCCACCGCCTCTTTGACTGCCGCTCCAACCGCTGCTTCGATGTCGCCATTGACCATGGGTTCTTCAACCAGCCCGGATTTCTCACCGGCATCGAAGACATGCCGAAGACCATTGCCACCCTGGTCGAAGCCGGCCCCGACGCGATCCAGCTGACCATTGGCCAGGCCCGCCACCTGCGCCGCGGCTTTGGCCTCCCCCGCCCCAGTCTCGTCCTGCGCCCCGATGTCGCCAACGTTTACGGCAAGGAACTGCCCGACGCCCGCTTCAGCCTCATGATCGAGGACGCCATCCTCCAGGCCGTGCGCTTCGACGCCGCCTGCGTCTGCGTCAACCTCTTCCAGATTCCCGGCGCCCCCGACGTGCACCGCGAGTGCGTGCGCAACATCAACAAGCTCAAACTCGCCGCCGACCACTACGGCATGCCCATGATGGTCGAGCCCCTGGTCTTCGCCCCCAACGCCGAGGCCGGCGGCTACATGGTCGACGGCGACGTGGTGAAGATCCAGCACCTCGTTCGCCAGGCCGTGGAGCTGGGTGCCGACGTGATCAAGGCCGACCCCACCGCCAACGTGCAGGACTATCACAACGTGATCGAGGTCGCCGGTGGCATCCCGGTGCTCGTGCGCGGCGGCGGCCGCGTCAGCGACCGGGAGATTCTCGAACGCACCCGCCAGGTCCTCGCCCAAGGGGCCTCCGGCATCGTTTACGGCCGCAATGTCATCCAGCACGCTTCCCCCGCCGGCATCACCCGCGCCCTCATGGCCATCGTGCACGACAACGCCACCGTCGACGCCGCCCTCGCGCTCATCGGCGCCGCGGTTTGATTTCCCCATGTCCGCCGCCTCGCCCTGCCCAGCCCCATCGCCTGAGGTCGTATTCGCGGACCTGCGCCAGGCCGTGGGGGCGGAACATGTGCTCACGCGGAACGAGGACCTCATCCCCTACGGTTTCGACGGCACCGCCGCGCTGCGCCAGCGCCCGCTCGCCGTGGTCTTTCCCGCCACCACCGGGGAAGTCGCGACCTGCCTGCGCGTCTGCGACCGGCATGACCTGCCGGTGCACGCCCGCGGCTCCGGCACCGGCTTGAGCGGCGGCAGCGTGCCCACCGCCCGCGGCGTCGTGCTGTGCCTCAACCGCCTGGACCGCATCGTCGCCGTCGATCCGGCCAACCTCACCATCCGCGTGCAGGCCGGCGTGATCACCCAGCACATCGACGAAGCGGCCGCCAAGCACGACCTCTTCTACCCGCCCGATCCCGGCTCCCAGCGCATCAGCACGATCGGCGGCAACGTGGCGGAAAATTCCGGGGGGCTGCGGGGACTCAAATACGGCGTGACGCGCAACTACGTGATGGGCCTCACCGTGGTCCTGCCCGACGGTACCATCGCCGAGTTTGGCAACGCCTGCGTGAAGGACGTCGCCGGTTACTCGATGAAGGACCTTTTCATCGGCTCGGAGGGCACCCTCGGCATCGTCACCGAAGTCCTGCTTCGGTTGCTCCCCCGTCCGGAGTCCCGCCGCACCCTGCTCGCCGTCTACGATTCGATGACCGCCGCGGCCGAAACCGTCTCGGCCATCATCGCGGCGAAGATCATCCCCTGCACCCTCGAGTTTCTCGACCGCACCACCATCCGCTGCGTGGAGGACTTCGCCCACGTCGGCCTCCCCACCGACTGCGAGGCCATCCTTCTGATGGAAACCGACGGCGCCACCGAAACGGTTACCCGCGAAGCCGAGCAGATGCAGCGCATCGCTCGCCACCACGGCGCCCGCGAGGTCACCGCCGCCCGCGACGAAGCCGAGGCGCAGCGGCTCGCGACCGCGCGGCGCAGCGCCTTCTCCGCCCTCGCCCGGCTGCGCCCCACCACGATCCTCGAGGACGTCACCGTTCCACGCAGCAAACTGGCCCAGCTGGTCGCCTTCATCGCCGACACCGCGGACAAGCACCGCCTCCAGGTCGGCACCTTCGGCCACATGGGCGACGGCAACCTTCACCCCACCTTCCTCACCGACGAACGCGACGCCGCCGAGATGCACCGCGTCCACCGCGCCCTCGACGAGATCGTGCGGGAGACCCTTCGCCTCGGCGGCACCATCAGGGGCGAACACGGCGTCGGTCTGGCCAAAAAACCGTGGTTGCGTCTCCAGCTCGGCGACGCCTCCCACGCGCTGCACCGGAAGTTCAAGCAAACCCTCGACCCCCGCAACCGGCTGAACCCCGGCAAGATTTTCGACTGACCCTCCCCCATGGCCGGCCAACTCGCACAGATCGACTACTCCGTCCTGCAACAGTGCATGCACTGCGGCATGTGCCTGCCCTCCTGCCCCACCTACGACACCACCAAACGGGAACGGCACAGCCCGCGCGGCCGCATCGCCCTCATGCGCGCCATCGCCGACGAGGAACTCACCGTCACGCCGGCGTTCGCCGCTGAAATGAGCTACTGCCTCGGCTGCCTCGCCTGCCAAACCGCCTGCCCCGCCGGCGTCAACTACGCCCGCCTCTTCGAAGCCGCCCGCGCCGACGTCGAATCAGCCGGCCTGCCGCAAACACTCTCCCGCCGCTTCTGGCGCCGAATCACCCTCCGCGGACTCTTCCGCCATCCCCGCCTCCTGCGTTTTGCCGGCCGCCTCCTGCGCGCCTACCAGCGCAGCGGCCTCCAAGGGGCGCTGCGTCGGACCGGCGCGATGCGGGTATTGCCTGCTCAACTGCGCCGGCTCGAACCCGCCACCCCCACGATCGGCTCCGCCTTTTCGCCGGAACTCATCCGCCCGGTCGAAACCCCGGCGGGCGACGGGACGCGCCACCGCGTTTTGCTGCTCACCGGCTGCATGCAGGACCTGCTCTTCTCCGATATCAACCGCGCCACGGCCGACGTGCTCCTGGCCAACGGCTGCGAAGTGCACACCCCGCCGGTGCAGCCGTGCTGCGGCTCGATCCACGCCCACAATGGAGACCAGGCGACGGCCCGGGAAATGGCCCGACGCTGGCTCGACCTCGTCGATCCCACCACCTTCGACGCCATCATCAGCAACGCGGGGGGCTGCGGCTCCCACCTGCGGCACTACGCCGCGCTCCTCGCCGGCGATCCCGCCTACCTTTCCCGGGCCCGCGCCTGGGACGCCCGCCTGCGCGACGTGCACGAATGGCTGACTGAAATCGGCTGCCGGCCGCCCCGGTCTGCCAACCCACCGGTCGCGCGGGACGTCACCTACCACGAGTCCTGTCACCTCACGCACGGCCAGCGCGTGCGCCGCCAGCCCCGCGATCTCCTGCAACTCATCCCCGGACTCACCCTGCGCGAATTGCCCGAAGCCAACTGGTGCTGCGGCAGCGCGGGCGTCTACAGCATCACCCAGCCGGAGGAGGCCTCGCGCCTGCTGCAGCGCAAGGTCGGCCACGTCCGCGCCACTGGCGCACCGCTCGTCGCGACGGCCAATCCCGGCTGCCACCTGCAACTCCAAAACGGCCTGCGCGAAGCCGGCCTCAACATCGAGGTCGCCCACCCCATGTCGCTGCTCGCGGCGGCCTACGCGCAGGAGGAATCCGTCCCCACCCCACCTTTATGAAAACCGTCAACCTTGGCATCATCGGCGGCGGCCTCATGGGCCGCGAGATGGCGAGTGCCTTCGCCCGCTGGTGCGCCTTCACCGATCTCAAGGTGCGCCCCGAACTGGTCGCCGTCGCCGACCTCAATCCGGCCACCGTGGCGTGGTTCGAACAGATCCCCTCCTGCCGCCAACGCGTCACCGACTATGCCGAACTCCTCGCCAATCCGGCGGTGGAGGTCGTCTACGTCGCGGTCCCGCACCTGCTGCACGAGAAGATCTACCTCGACGTGCTCGCCGCCGGAAAGGACCTGCTGGCCGAAAAACCCTTCGGCATCGACCTCGCCGCCGCCCGCCGCATCGCCGCCGCGGCCGAATCCAGCGGACGCTTTGTGCGCTGCAGCTCCGAGATGCCCTTTTTCCCCGGCGCCCAGCGTGCCTATGCCGCCGCCCGCAGCGGCGAATTCGGTCGGGTGCTGGAGGTCGTTTCCGGCTTCCACCACAGCAGCGATCTCGATCCCGACAAGGTCGCCAACTGGAAACGCCGCAGCGAAACCTGCGGCAAGATTGGCGTGCTCGGCGACCTGGGCATGCACGCCTGCCACCTGCCCCTGCGACTCGGTTGGAAACCGGAGCGTCTCTTCGCCCAACTGCAGAAAGGCTACCCCGCACGGCCCGACGGTCGCGGCGGACTCGCCGCCTGCGACACCTGGGACAACGCGCTGCTGCACACCTGGACGACCATCGACGGCGCCGAAGTCCCCCTGCGCCTCGAAATGAAACGCCTCGCTCCCGGTGCCACCAACACCTGGTTTATCGAGATCCTCGGCACCGACGGCGGCGTGCGTTTCAGCACCGCCGAGCCCAAGACCCTGTGGCGCTTCTCCCGCGGGAAGGAACAGTGGTGGTCGCGCACCGAGCTCGGCTTCGGCACTCTATTCAAGACCGTGACCGGCGGCATCTTCGAGCCGGGCTTCCCCGACGTGATACAACAGATGTGGGCTGCCTTCCTCGCCGAACGGGAGGGCCAGCTCGGCGACCGCTTCGGTTGCGCCACCCCCGCCGAAGCCGTCGCCAGCCACGAAATCTTTGCCGCCGCCCTGGCCTCCCACTCCGACCGATCCGTGCAATGTCCCTGACCCCACCCGCCCCCACTGCCCCCCGCCGCGGTATCATCGCCGGCGGCAACTTCATCGTCGACACCATCATCCGCGTCGACCGCTACCCGAAGGAGGAGATGCTCGCGAATATCCTCGATGAAACCCCCTCCAACGGCGGCGGACCCTACAACGTGCTCAAGGACCTGGCCGCCCTCGGCGCCCCCTTTCCTCTCGACGCCATCGGCCTGGTGGGCGACGACAACAACGGCCGTTGGATCCTCGACGACTGCAAACGCCACGACATTTCGACCACCGGGCTGCGATGCGTCGCCGACGCCCCCACCGCCCACACGCAGGTCATGACCGTGCAGGGCACCGGCCGCCGCACCTTCTTCCACCACCGCGGGGCCAACCGCCTGCTGGGCCGCCACCACTTCGACTTCAACCGCTGCTCCGCCAAACTATTTTACCTCGGTTACCTCATGCTGCTCGACGCGCTTGATCAAAGCGACGACACCGGGCGCAGCGAGGCCTCCCGGGTGCTGGAGGCCGCCCACCAATCCGGTCTCACCACCGTGGTGGATTTGGTCAGCGTGGAACACCCGGACTACCGTCGCACCGTGGTCAGCGCCATTCCCTGGATCGACCACCTCATCATGAACGAGGTCGAAGCCGGACGCCTGTTGGGGCTCGATCTGGCGGACGACGACCGGGAGAGACTGGAGGCCGCCGCCCGGAACATTCTCGAACTCGGCGTGCGTGAATCCGCCATCATTCACTCTCCGGCGGGCGGGGTGGTGGCCAGTCGCCGGGACGGCACCCACGCCCAAAGCGCGGTGCGCCTGCCGACCCGGGATTTTCGCGGCAGCAACGGCGCCGGCGACGCCTTTGCCTCCGGCTACCTCTTCGGTCTGCATGAGGACTGGAGCATCGACCGACGCCTGCAACTCGCGGTCTGCGCCGCCGCCATGTCCCTGACCGACGCCACGCCCTCAGCCGGCATCCGACGCTTCGACGACTGCCTCCAGCTGCTGGCCCTCCACGGCGCCCGCGAGTGGTCGAATTCACCGGCTTCGTCCACCGCTAGCCCGGATATTTCACGCTCTTCTCCCCAGCGCGGCCACACTCTGTGAAAAAATTGCTTCTGCCTTCGCAGCCTTTGGGCCTATCCGGGCTAACGACAAAACCGCCTGGCGGTTTTGTTTTAGCCCGCATTTCCCCGCAAGGTTTGTCAATACCCCGCCGCGTTCGCACGCAAGCAAGCGAACGAAGCACTTGGAGTATGAAAAATGCGGGCTAGCACCCTCACCGATGTGCAATGACGCCGGCGCCGAACAACGGGCGCAACTGGAAGTGAAATCAGCGCCCGGATCGCCGGCCGAGTGGCGAGAAAGTGGTGGGAGCATCCTGCTCCCAAAGTGGCGGAAGGGAGCTGGAAGCTCCCGCTACTTCGATTTGCAACTGACGTCACTTCCAGATGCGCCCCCGAACAACGGTCAACGCCATCCGCACTCGCGTTCGCAAACAATTCCCTTTCACTTGCCCCTTTCATCAACCCCTCCCCTATGACCCCACTCGACTGGACTGTCATCGCCGCTTACTTCGTGGTGCTCGGCAGCATCGCCTGGTATAGCTCCCGCAAAACCGAAACGACCACCGACTACTTCCTCGCCGGCCGCAACATTCCCTGGTTCGTCGTCGGCTGCTCGCTGTTCGCCTCGAACATCGGTTCCGAACACATCGTCGGCCTCGCCGGCAACGGCGCCTCTTCCGGCATGGCGATGGCCCACTGGGAACTGCATGCCTGGCTCATGCTCATGCTGGGCTGGATCTTCGTGCCGTTCTACTACCGCACCGGCGTGTTCACCATGCCCGAGTTTCTGGAGCGCCGCTTCGACAGCCGCTCGCGCTGGACCCTCTCCATCGTCTCCCTCGTCGCCTACGTCTTCACCAAGGTCTCGGTCACCGTCTACGCCGGCGCCATCGTCTTCATGGCGCTGCTGCCCGACACGTTCGGTTCACCCGAAAATGCCTTCTGGATCGGCGCGCTCACCACCGTTGTTCTCACCGGCATCTACACCGTCATCGGCGGCCTGCGCGCGGTGGTCTACACCGAGGTCGCCCAGACCGGCCTGCTGCTGATCGGCTCCCTCTTCATCACCATCTTCGGCCTGCAGCAGCTCGGCGGCTGGGGCGAACTCAAGGCCGTGCTCGGCGCCGATCCCGGCCGCTTCGCCCTGTGGCGCCCGCTCTCCGATCCCGACTTCCCCTGGCTCGGCATCATGATCGCCTCGCCCGTCGTGGGGATCTGGTACTGGTGCACCGACCAATACATCGTCCAGCGCACCCTCGCCGCCAAGTCGCTGCGCGACGCCCGCCGCGGCGCCATCTTCGGCGGTTTCCTGAAGGTGCTGCCCGTCTTCATTTTCCTCGTGCCCGGCATGATCGGTTACGCCCTCCACACGAAGGGTGTGATCACGATCCCGGCCAAGGCCGGCGGCGAGATCAACGGCGACATGGTCTTCCCCACGATGGTCGCCTCGCTCCTACCCGCCGGCCTGCGCGGCATCGTGGTCGCCGGCCTGCTCTCGGCGCTCATGAGCTCGCTCGCCTCGCTGTTCAATTCCTGCGCCACGCTCTTCACGCTCGACATCTACGAAAAACTGCGCCCGGGCCGCTCCGAAAAGGAACTCGTGCGCGTCGGCCGCTTCGCCACCTCCTTCGTGGTCGTGGCCGGCATCATCTGGATCCCGGTCATGAAACTCGTCTCCGGCGGCGGCCTCTACCAATACCTGCAAAGCGTGCAGGGCTACCTCGCCCCGCCCATCACCGCGACCTTCCTGCTGGGCCTGTTCTTCAAGCGCATCAACGCCCGCGGCGCCTTCGTCGGCATGGCGGTCGGCTTCGTACTCGGCATGATCAAGCTCACCATCCAGGCCCTCGACGGCGGTGGCGCGTTCGGCGACAGCGGCCTGCTCCACGCCATCGGCTCCTACAACTTCCTCTACGCCTCGGGCTGGCTGATGGCGATCAGCGTGCTCGTGGTGGTGACCGCCTCGCTCACGGCCCCGGCGCCGACCGACGAGCAACTGAGCGGCCTCACCTATGGTTCCATCACGCCCGAGCAGGCCGCCGAGAACCGCGCCTCCTGGGGAGCCCCCGAAGTCTGGGGCACCGCCGCCGTCCTCGGCCTCGTGCTCGGCATCTACATCTACTTCAGCTTCTGGCTGACCTGAGCGCGCCACCCTGGGAGTAGCCACAGGCCTCCGATACTGTGGGATCGGGAAGAGCATGGGCGGAGCGCGAGTCAACTTCGGCAGGCAGGGACCGGCCTCCGCGCAAGGCTGTGGGCCAGCGAGCTTGCTCGCGCTCTGGGAAGCGCCTGCAAGCAGGCTGCCTACCCTGCCGCTACGCCGGAATGGCTCAAGCTGACTTCACTTTCAATTGCGGCCCCGCTGAGGCGGAAGGCGTAAACGGCAGGGGAAGTTCCACTCATCGCTGGCGTTCCGGCTTTTGATCAAGATCCGGTTGGCGCCCTTGCGCAAATGCAGCGGGACCACGTCGTCGTCCACCCGGCTGGCGCGCCAGAACCACTTGTCGTGCACCAGATCGCCGTTGAGCCAGATTTTGATGCCGTCGTCGCTGCCCAAGCCCAGCCAGGCGTCAGTCTCCACCGGTGACTCGAATTCCACCCACGCATAACCGACCGTGTAGTTCTTTCGGAGCGCGCCATGCATCTGGACAAGCCCATCGGCGCTCCGCACCTTCTCCCAGGTGAGCGCGATCTGATCGTCAATCCTTTGCCTCTCGCCCTCCTTGGGGCGGACACTGTCCGCGCCGGCGTCCGCGAACCAGTCGCTGTTGATGGTGGAGGAGAAATCCTTTTCCGGCACCACGATCGGACGGAGCACGAGCCATTCCGGAATCGTCAGCACCGGCCAGGTGCTGGCGGCAATCCACCCGCGGTCGGCTTCGAGCGACGGATTGGGCGCTGGCACTTCGAGGAGGTAGTCGAGCGAGCCGGCCACCGGCTGCCCCTGATCGATGGCCGGCGCCACCACCGCTTGCGCGAGCGCAGCGGACATGGGCGCCGCCAGCGCGGCAGGCACATCTTCCGGACCGGAAAGCAGCGTGGGGGTGACCTTGCCGTCGGCGGCGATGCTCAGGCGCGCGGCGACTCGCTTCACGCCGTATTTGCGCAGAACCTCCGGCCGCAGGGAGTTGCCCACCAACACCGGCTCGGCGCGCGACTGGGCGAACTGCGCCGGGCGCGTGGCGTTCAAATAATGGAGGCGATGAGGCCAGCCGGCGGGATCGCCGGGATCGAGGCGCCCGAGCAGCTCGCACACCTGATCGAAAAACGCGCGAACCGCCGCGGCGTCGCCCGCGTGGGCGGTCACCAAGGGGACCCCCTCACGGGACATGAGCACGGCATTGCTGTCGGCCTCGCCCGGAAGAAAACGCGTGAACGAAGGCATGGAGCCTTGCTCGCTGAAATCAGAGACCAGCCAGGGCATGGAGGTGCCGATGGCGATTTCGCGGTGTTCCGCGGCGTTATGCCGCGCGCCGAGAAAGACCGCTTCCATGAGACCGGGATAAACCCGGCCGACGCGTCCATACAGAGCCACCATGTTTTGCGCCATGAACCATCCCTCGCTGCCGTTGTATGAGCCGCCGAGCACCAGCAGCAGGTCGGGCTCGGGCTGTCCCGAAAGGTCGGCGGGCACGAGGCTCTTGCGCTCGACGCGCAGAACGTGCCCCGCCAGTTCCATCGTGGCGCTGCCCGTGGCGGCCGCGAGGCTCGCGCCCCGAGGCTTGTGTCGCGCGATCTCGGCCTGGATCAGGCGGCAATCCTCGGGTGAAAACTGGCGCAGCGGGATTCGCCGGCCGACGCCATCGCTGGTCCGGAAGAGCGCAAAGGGACCGAGGATTTCGGTCGGCTCGCCGCGAAAGCTCGCGCCTTGCACGTCCTTCCATTTCGACATTTTCGCCCGGGCGGGGACGGCAAGCTCCAGCATGGCAACCAGGGCAAGCACGCTGGCAACGAGCATACGGTTGCTGTAACGCATGGTGGGATAAGCTGCGCGGACGGCCGGGGCCATTTCAGGCCGCTGTTCGGATCAGGGCTGCTTGGAACGGCGCGCCAACCAGAGCATAAGGGCGCCGAAGGCAGCGAAGATCGCGCCCCAGAGCAGGTTCACGTTCTGTCCGAGCGAATGCCGGGCGTAGATGACGGGGTCGGACACGAAGCCGTAGGCGACCAGGATGATCCCGAGGAGGAGAAAGAGCAGCCCCATGGGCAGGCGGATGTCGAGTTGCATGTGTGGTGGTGGGTTTGGGGTTACCAGAAGATGATGTTCAGGACGAGGGTGGCGCCGAGCACGACCATGCCCAGCGGGAAGGGGCGGGCATACCAGGCGGCGTCGTGCGGATCCTTCGGCTTGTCGGTGAGCGAATAGACCAGGCCGCGGAGTTCCTCGTCGGTGCGGTTGGGCCGCGTGGCGAGGGAGATGAAGAGGGTGCCGAGGAAGCAGCCGCTGAAGGCGAAGATCGCCATCCAGAAATTCTGCGCCATCGAGCTGACGAAGGTGTGCTGCACACCGAGCCAGCCGCCCTTGAGCAGGCCGACGGGCTCGCCCACCGGCAGGGTGCTGCCCTGGAAGATCGTGGCGGAAAGCGTGCCGATCAGAAGGCCGAAAAACGCCCCGTGACCAGTGGCGCGTTTCCAGAACATGCCCAGCAGGAAGATGGCGAACAGCGGCGCGTTCACGAAGCCGAAGATCAACTGGAGCATGTCCATGATGTTGTTGAATTTCGTCACGGCGTAGGCGCAACACGCACTGATGAGCAGGCCGACGACCGTGGTGATGCGGCCGACCTTGAGCAGGTGGGCATCGGAGGCGTCGGGTTTGAACCAGCGCTGGTAGAGATCGTAGGTCCACACGGTGTTGAAGGCCGTGACGTTGCCTGCCATGCCGGACATGAACGAGGCCATGAGGGCGGTGAGGCCGATGCCGAGCATGCCGTTGGGGAAATATTTCGCGAGCATGGCCGGGACGACCATGTTGTAGTCGGGGTTGCCGTCGGCGCCCATGGGCAGCGCGACGCCGGCGGTGCCGCCCTTGTGGTAGAGCGCGATGGCGAGCATGCCGGGGAGAATGACCAGCGCTGGGAACATCATCTTCGGGATCGCGGCGATCAGCGGCGTGCGGCGCGCAGCGTTCATGTCCTTCGCGGCCATGGCGCGCTGAATGACAAGGAAGTCCGTGCACCAATAGCCGAACGAAAGCACGAAGCCGAGGCCGGCCACCAGGCCGAACCACTCGATGCCGATCGGGTTGGCCGTCGGTGTGCCCAGGTGGGACCAGGATGAACTCCACGCGCCGGGCATGCCCTTGGTCTCAGAGTAGGCGTCGAGATGCGACATCAGGCCGTCCCAGCCGCCGATGTCCTGCAGGCCGAGGATGACGAGCGGCAGGAAGCCCAGCACGATGAGGAAGAACTGCAGCACCTCGTTGTAGATGGCGGAGGTGAGGCCGCCGGAGTAGATGTAGATCAGCACGATCAGACTGGAGAAGACGATGCAGGCGTCGAAGTTCCAGCCGAGGATGGCGTTGAGCAGCTTGGCGAGGGCGAACATCGAGATGCCCGAGGAGAACACCGTCATCACCGCGAAGGACAGGGCGTTGAAGGTGCGGGTCTTTTCGTCGAAGCGGAGTTTGAGATATTCGGGCACGGAGCGGGCTTTCGAGCCGTAGTAGAACGGCATCATGAAGATGCCGACGAAGACCATCGCCGGGATTGCCCCGACCCAGTAGAAGTGGCTGGTGGCGATGCCGTACTTGGCACCCGAGGCGGCCATGCCCATGACCTCCTGCGCGCCGAGGTTGGCGCCGATGAAGCCCAGCGCGCAGATCCAGGCGGGAAGCGAGCGGCCGGACTCGAAGAAGTCCGAACTCGTCTTCATGGAGCGCCGGATCACCCAGCCGATGCCGAGCACGAAGCCGAAGTAAAGAGCGAGGATCAGGTAGTCGACGGTGGCCAGTTGTAGGATGACCGAGCTGGAACCGGATGGCGCGCTGGCGCCGCCGGTCATAGCGAGGAGGGGGTGGGTGATGGCGGGAGGCATAGGAAACAGGTGCGATGTTCGAGGAGGATGAGCGGAAAAAAGAGGGGTGCGATTTTGCGGCGCTTTGGGGATAGGCTATGGCGAGGTGGCGAGAAAGCCGCGCTCACCGAGCCAGTCGTGCAGGCGGTCGAGCCACCGGCCCGCAGGGGAGTGGTTCGTCGTGCGCAGACCGAAGCCGTGTCCGGCGCCGGTGTAGATGTGCAGTTCGGCGGGGACGTGAGCGTTGTGAAAACGCAAATACATGTTGGCGAGTATATCGGGCGGAGTGACCGTGTCGGCGTCGCCACAGGCGAGGAAGGCGGGGGGAGCGCTTTTCACGGGTTCGATCGCTGCGGCATCGCCGGGATAAATCAGTGCCTGGAAGGCGACGCGAGCGGAGGCATCGGTTGGGCGCGCGGCGGCGAGGGCGGCGAGATCGCCACCGGCAGAGAAACCCATGATGCCGACACGCGCGGGATCGACGTGCCACTCGGCCGCGCGGGCGCGGACGAGGCGGACCGCGCTATGGGCATCGGCGAGCGATTCGACCTCGACGCGATAAGTGGAGCCTTCCTCGTGGGCGAGGCGGTATTTCAGGATGAAGGCGGCGATTCCGTGGTCGGCCAGCCAGCGAGCGACGTTATAGCCTTCGTGATCCATCCAGAGTTCACGGTGCCCGCCGCCCGGGCAGATGATAATGCCGACGCCGGTGGCGCGAGCGGCGGAAGGAAGGATGACGGTAAGCGTAGGCCGATGGACGTGGCTAACGACATGGTCCGCGTGCTCGCCTTCGCCGGACAGGCGGACTTGTTCGTCGCCGGTTTTGTTTTCGGAGCCTGGCGGAATGCCGGGCCAGACAGGAACGACAGGAAAATCGGAGGCGAGGACGGCAAGAGAGGACGCGGCGGTGGCGAGCAGCAGCACGAGTATGCGAGAAAGAGGGATCATGGCTTGGGAAATACCGCGACAAGCTCGACCTCGACTACTTCACGGGGAGTATACAGGCGTGAAACTTGCACCCAGGTGGCGGCGGGGTGCTCACCCGCATAGTATTCTTTCCGGATCTCTTTGTTTTTGATGAAATCGTCCAGGTTTGTGGCGTAAACGTTCTCCTTCACGACGTGCCGGAAGTCCAGGCCGTGGGCTTGCAGGGTAGCCTTAAGTTCGTCGTATGCCTGTCGAATCGCGGAGGCCATGTCTCCGGCGCCAACTGACCCCGAAATGTAGAGGGTATCTCCAGCGCGAACCGCTTGGCTGTAACCGATGTCCCTTTCAACCTTCTCATTCAGGTGGAACGTCGTCTTGGTTAATGGCGCAACCGCGTAAGCGGAGCCTGCCAGCAGCATCAAACAGAACAGTAGTTTAAGCATGAGGCGGCCAATCATGATTTCGTGATCGACTTGATGTAGGCTATCTCAGCTTCGCTATACGCGCTGCCATCGGCCCGGAAGACGTCGTGGTGCCAAATCTTCGGTTCTGCGCGAAAGTTGTTCTTCCAAGTCGCCCACGGGAAAATCGTCTGGCTCTTCCCGTTGACCAACCCCCAGTTGAGAGCGCCCACCCGGGCTTTTTTGAGGAGGCCCAGGATCGGGTCGAAGGTGTTGCGCTCGCCCCGCGCCATGTATTCGGTGCAAATGAGCGGGCGATGATACGCCCGTTGAATCTCAGCGACCTCCTTCGCCATGTCCTGGGGCGAGCTGTAGTTGTGGAAGGTGATGATATCTGATGCTTCCAGCATCGTGCGGTAGATGGGAAGGTTCTCCTTCCAGCCGTGATAATCCAGCCAGATACCCGCGGTCAGCGGCTGCGAGGGGGCGATCTCGCGCGCCCAAGCGAAGGTCTTTTTCAACAGTTGCTCCGCCACCTCGGCTTTGTTCGCCAGCTCAATGCCGCCATACGCATCGGTGTTCAGATTATTCGGTTCGTTGAACAAGTCCCAAGCCAGCACACGGGGATCGTCTTTGAACCGCTGGATCACCCCTTGCACATAAGGCTTCAGCGCGTCCTGCTTCGCCGGATCGGCCAGAATCTCGCGGCCCGGAGACTGGACCCACCCACTGTTGTGAATAAAGGGACGCGGCGGACGCTGCTTGCCAGAATACGGATGCGGGTCCCAGACACCGTCGAAAAACACGAACATCGTTTTGATGTGATGGCGGTCGGCCACGGCGAGATATTCATCCATGCGCTTGAGGAGTCCGGCGCTGTCTTCCGTCCAGAGAAGATCGTGCAAGAATACCCGCATGGTGTTCATGCCGATGCCCTCCGCCCAGCCGAGTTCCTGGTCGATGCTCTTGAGATCGAAGGTATCGGCCTGCCACATTTCCAACTGGTTGATCGCAGAACGCGGAACGTAGTTTGCGCCGACCGGCCAAGGGGTCGCGGCATACCAGGCGTTGGCCCGGTCTTCGTTCCACTTGACCCCATCCGCTCGGACAGAGGAAAATTGCGCTCCAACTACAAGCAGGAGCAGAATAAGGAAGCGAGGAGTGGGGGGCATAGTGGGGGCGCTGAAATTAAACTGAAATCGCCGCAGTCAGCCGCAGCGGGAATTCGGAATCTCAAGACGGTATTATGCCAATTAAAGGTCAATTGTTTTTTTAGGGTGAAACTATTTAAAACAGCATTTCGGTAAAACTCATCGTCCGATGAATGATGGTGGTCGAAGCGCGCGGTCGCACGGTCGCCGTTATCCTGGTTGCTCTGAAGGATCGCATCGGCACGCTCACCTTCCATGGCAAGTTCGACTGGCTCATCTCGCAGCTACGGTCCGCCGACCGGTGAACCGGGCCTCCGCCGGGTCGCCGGCGCGCTGCTGCTCGGCGCGGGCCTCCTGGCCGCTGTCGGCCAGGCAGCCGTGCCGCCCTATCTCCGCGAAGCCCTCGACCAATTCACCGCCGAGGTGCCGCCCGGCTGGGCCTACACCCAGACGACCGTCCGGGACGAGGAATCCACGATCGAGCGTTTCGATCCGGGCGTTTCACCCGCCGACCAGTGGACCCTGCAGCAGCACAACAACCGTCCGCCCGACGCGGAGGCGCTCGCCAAGTATATCAAATTCAAGACCGCCAGTGCGCCCCCGCTCGCCCAGGCGCCGTTTCAAAAATCCGACATCGACCCGGGCAGCATCGAGTTGCTGCGCGAAGATGGCGAACAAGCCGAATTCACCTGTTCCTTCCGGGCCGAATCCACCGGCTCCGACAAGATGCTGGGCCACCTGCGGCTGGTGCTCACCGTGCGCAAGCAGCCAACCTACGTCGAGAAATTCGCACTCGAGCTTCGCGCTCCCTATTCGCCCGTGCTTGGCGTGAAAATGAACGAGCTGTCCGTGCAGATGCGTTTCAGCCCGCCCGGTTCCGACCGGCCCAGCCTGCCGGCGGAAAGCAGTTCGCTGTTTGGCGGCCGCATCTTTTTTGTGCCGACGGCGGAAAACCTGCGCGTCACTTATTCCAATTTCGTGCGCATCGCCCCCTCCCGCTGAAGCCGCGGCGGGCGATCGCGTTTGACAGTATTTTGCACGGGCAAAGCCCATCACCGAACTGGCCGCGGTCTCCGCCAGCGTGCAACGCAAACGGGACTGATCCAGTCGCCCTTCTCCGCCACGGCCAGGCATGCCTGCGCTGGCTGAAAACCGAGTTCCGGCCCAGCCGCACCTTGACAGGTGCAGCTACCCGCCCGTAGCCGAACGTGTCAACGTTTGGCTCCCCCGCTCACTCCTTCGCCGTCCACTTGAAGACCAGCGTCGACAGCCCGGGCAGCGTCAGGCTGAGGGAATGCTCATAGCCGTCGGCCAGCGCCGTCGAGGATTGCTTGCCGCCATGGTTGCCGAAACCGGTGCCGCCGTAATACGACGAGTTCGTGTTCAGCACTTCCTTCCAGTAGCCGTGGTGCGGCACGCCCACGTTGTAGCGCGTGCGCGTCATCGGCGTGAAATTGCTGACCACCAGGAACACCGTCCGGTGCGGCTCGTCCATCCGGAGAAAACTGATGACGCTATGGTCGCCGTCGGTGCAGTTCACCCAACGGAAACCGGATGGCCGGAAGTCGGTGGTGCTGAGCGCGGGCTCGGAGGTGTAGAGCCGGTTCAGGTCCCGCACCAGCAGCCGCAGGCCCTCGTGCTCGGGCTGCTGCAGCAGGTGCCACTCGAGGCTCTCGTCGTGACTCCATTCGCCGCGCTGGCCGAACTCGCAGCCCATGAAGAGGAGTTTCTTGCCGGGATAAAGCCAGACATAGCCATAGAGCGTGCGCAGGTTGGCGGCCTTCTCCGGGATGCTGCCGGCGCCCATCTTGCCGAGCATCGACGCCTTCAGGTGCACGACCTCGTCGTGGGAATAGACCGAGATGAAATTCTCCGAATACTGGTAGAGCATCCCAAAGGTCAGCTTGTCGTGCGACCACTTGCGGTGGACGGGATCTTTTTGGAAATAGGCGAGCGTGTCGTGCATCATGCCCATGTTCCACTTGTAGTCGAAGCCCAGCCCGCCGTCGCGCGTCGGCCGGCTGACCATCGAAAACGCGGTGGACTCCTCCGCGATCATGACAGCACCGGGATAGTATTGGTGCACGAGGTCGTTCACCTGCCGCAGGAAACTGATGGCCTCGATGTTTTCGCGGCCGCCGTATTGGTTGGGGATCCATTCGCCCTCCTTGCGGGAATAATCGAGGTAGAGCATCGACGCGACCGCGTCCACCCTCAGGCCGTCGATGTGATAGCGCTCGAGCCAGGACAGCGCGCTGGCGACCAGGAAACAGCGGACCTCGTGGCGCCCGTAGTTGAAGATCAGCGTGCCCCAGTCCATGTGCGCGCCGAGCCGCGGGTCGGCGTGCTCGTAGAGGTGCGAGCCGTCGAATTCCGCCAGGGCGAAGCTGTCGCGCGGGAAATGCGGGGGCACCCAGTCGATGATGATGCCGATGCCGCGCTGGTGCAGGTGGTCGACGAAAAACTGGAAGTCCTCCGGCGTGCCCCAGCGGTGGGTCGGGGCAAAATAGCCCGTCACCTGGTAGCCCCACGAACCCGTGAAGGGGAATTCGCTCACCGGCAGCACCTCGATGTGGGTGAAGCCCATCTCCAAAACGTACTGGGCGAGCAGGGGCGCCAGTTCGCGATAATTGTAGGGTCGGTTGGCCTCCGCCATGTTCCGCTTCCACGAGCCGAGGTGCACCTCGTAGATCGATATCGGCCGGTCCGGCTGCCCCGCCTGCGCCCGGCGTCGCGCCATCCAATCGTCGTCATTCCACTGGTAGCGGCTGGTATCGCAGACGATGGCGGCATTGTTCGGCGGGGCCTCGAAGCACGTCCCGTAGGGATCGGTCTTCATCCGCATATGCCCGTGCTGGTCCCAGATGGCGAACTTGTAGAGCTCGCCCGCGTGCACATCCGGCACAAAGAGCTCCCAGACGCCGGAGGCACCCAGCGGCCGCATCGGATGGTAGCGCGGATCCCAATCGTTGAAATTCGCCACGAGCGACACCCGCGAGGCCGCCGGCGCCCAGACCGCGAACGCCACGCCCGGCACCTCGCCCATCCGGCGCGGATGCGCCCCGAGCTTTTCGTAGATGCGGTGCTCGTTGCCTTCGTTGAAAAGATAAAGATCCTGCTCCGAGAGCGACGGCAGGAACGAATAGGCGTTGTAGACCTGGTGGATGTCGCCCCAGGAAGTCTGGTAGCGCAGCTGGTAGCGGAACACCTTTTTGCCGGGGATGAACACCTCGTAGAATCCCTCGGGCGCCAGTTGCTCCATCGGGTGGCCCGGCGTGCCGGCCGCGTCGAGCTCGATCACATCGCACTTGACCGCCGCGCGGATGAAGGCGCGCACCACGACGCCGCGCTTTTTGCCGTGATCGAGCGGATGCATGCCGAGCCAGCCATGCGGGTTGGCCTGATGATTACCGAGGAAGGCGTTCAGCTCGTTGACAGGTATGATCACGGGACGTTAGGCCCCCAACAGTGCCCGCCTCCCTCGCCGCGTCTAGCCGAAACGCTTTTTGCCGTGGGCGCACGGGCGCATCTCAAAATCTTGCTGCCTGCGATTCCCGTCTTGTAGGGCCGCCGCTGGTCGGCGTGCCGGTGGGCTGTGACGTTCAAACCCGGCCTGCCGACCAGCGGCAGCCCTACAAAATGCAAGA
>OBEQ012794960.1_pt1 | contig 20853 bp, 23 predicted proteins | sample 1670901 | NCBI WGS metagenome assembly OBEQ01 (sample SAMEA104232315, study PRJEB22302) | groundwater metagenome | biome: forest; feature: aquifer; material: groundwater | place: USA | collected 2011-08-07 | depth 5.4 m
AAGCAGCTCGTACCCCTTGCGACCCAACGCCCAGAGCAGGTGCGGCTCCACGCCGGTAATCTTGAGGTAGAGCTGCTCAGGGGGCCGGTCCAAATGGTAGCTCCGCCAGAGCTGACGCAAGCGTGTGGCAAAAGCGACTTCCGCAGCCTTGCTGGCCGTGCCGCTCGGGGTCAACTTGACCGTCTCTTGGGCGGACTCTCCCTTCACCAGGACCCGCACCAACTGGCGCAACGTCTTGGTGTCGAGAATGCGATAGCGATGCACCAGGGCCAGCAGAGCCTTGTCATCCTCCTGCAACTGAATGGCAGGCTCCGGCCACTCTTTGCGCTTGGCATGCCCAAAGGCGCGCGTCCGGTTAAACAGGGCGTGCACCTTGGTCTGGGGTTGCGCAGAGTCTGCGGTGTCAAAGTCAAATAGGGCCATACACAAGTGAATTATATCACAAAGTGATAGATCAGGAACGGTTGCGGAAAGGAGGGGGTGGTTGGTGGAGGAAAGGGTCAATGCGCTGTTGCCGTTCCTGTGCGATGTCGGGTAAGGAACGACAAAAGACAGCCGCGTTTTCCCTGCGCCATTCCTCCTCGCGGCCAGGATCGAGGGGAGGAACGGTCACCAGGGGAATGTTCGCAACCCAGGGATCAGGATCATCCTCGCCGCGAATGCGAATCACGCAGGCCCCTTTGGGCATGGTCATCAAAGAGTTGAGCGCGCGTTGTTGTTCTTCATGGATTGATAAAAATTGGTAAGGCTTTCGTTTTGTGCCAAACAGGAAATCACTCTCTCCCTGTTTGGGGAGCCGGTCGCCATAAAAGAGGAAGAGCTGCCTTGCGAGAACTTCTGCCGCTTTGTGGTCCACCGCAAAGCTGATGACCGTCCCGGCGGTTCCGAACAGAATATCGGCATGAGGCCCATACTGGAGTGGCGATTGGGCAAAGAGTTTGAGGGCGCAGGCAAATTTCCGCGATTCCGCGAGCATGCGCAGGCAGGAGGTAGTCAGGTATGCTCCCGCTTCGTCCGCGTAGATACTCACGGGGATGCGTTTATCCGGAGGGAGGGATTCACGGGAATAAATGGCCTCCCAAATTTTGGCCAGACAAAGGGCTGCGAACATTCTTTGCGAGTCGCGCAAATGCGGTGAGGCGTTAATGAGGATGACTCGGCCGGGCTGGTTGAGGAAATCGGCGAGATTAACCGTGCTTTGCTGGGAGAACAGCGCCCGTACATATTCACTGCCCAGCAGATTACTCAATTTATTGCGCGGTGCCTCGGTCCAAACGTGCTGTTCGGATTCTCTCAAGGAGTCAAAATGCTGAGTCCAGAAGTGTTTGACCTCGTGGTCGGAAATTTCTTGCAGGATGGCGGAGCGAAAGGCAGCGTTGGTTAAAAAGAGTTCTGCTTCACCGAGGGTAAGCCCTGCCTCAGAGAGAGCCAGGGCGCAACTGCGCATGAGGCTTTCTGTGCGCGGGCCGAACGCATCGGACCACAATTCGCGAAACACCCCCAGGACCTCAGAGACAATTTCAAACCTCTCGTGACCCTCGGAGTGCAAGAGATTGAGGCCAGGACAGCCAAACAAACGAGCGACGGGATCCGGATCGAGTATGAGGACATCGCGGGGGTCATAGCCCGCGTGAATCACCGCGGCGAGAACTTGCCGGAAGGCATCTGCGTGAGGATCGATGAATACGAAGGAACGGCGGTGCTGTAGGTCACCTCGCATGGCCGCAAGGGCAAAATTTGTCTTCCCGACTCCAGGAAGACCGAAGACTAACTGGTGACCTGAGTACCCGCGAGCGGTAATTGGCCGAGGAAAAAGTTGCTCAAACGAGGAGGAGCCCCAGCGGGAGCCACGGGCTAAGACAGGGGCGTTTTTTTCGTTTGGGTCCGCTGGCTGAAAGAGAGCAGGCAGGAGCGAAAAGAAAAGAAAACGGAGTGCAAGGAAGAGGAAGCGGAAGCAGAGGAATGTTGTCCAAAAGATGAGTTGCAGGAACGAGAGAAATCCAGGATCGATATAATTGAGGATGGGCAAGGATTTTTTCATGCGGGCACCATGAGAGAAAAAAACAGGGGGCGAGAGCCCCCCTGTGCGGTGAACGGGTAACGGGATCAGTCTGTTTTTTTGTTCGCCTTCTTCCCATCATTCCGGCCATTTGGGCAGAGACCAAAAAGCTGCTGGAGTTGCCCCTGGGCGAGTTCTCTCGCCTTGTGGTTCAACAGCTCATCTACGGATCCCATGAGCTGGGTGAATTGCTTCAGGCGTTCAACGATCGCTCTTCCCCCGTTTGCCAACCTGCCCGTGTCGATGGCGTTTGTAACGTCGTCCTCGTACAGCATCAAATCTGCCGCTACCCAGAGGTTCGCCTTGCGGATGAGGCCGTCTTTGCGGACCTCCATCAACTCACAAACGGTGTCGTCCTCAATTTTTTCCTCGCGCGGCGCAAAAAGGCGTGAGAACCATCCGCGCCGCGCGCTGCCGCGTTGCATCATGGGCAATACAGGAACTACGACGGCGGGCAACGTGTTGCCCCCGCGCGCCGGTTCACCCTGCTTGAGGTATTCGATTGTTTCGCTCACGTCGCGTCTCATAGTCATTTCCTCCTTTTGCTGATGGCTGGGGTTTCCAGCCGTCAGCGGTAGCAATGTATTAGCCCACGTTCTCCGTATGGCCAGGGAGGTCATTGGAGAGCTGCAACAGGTGATTGACGTAGGCGAGGAGATTTTCCAGCCCGACACGGAGCTCACGGAGCAGAGCGGCCGAAATGCCGTCCTCGCCTACGGTGTTGTTGATAGAACCGAAGGAGCGGAGAGAAGCAACAGAGGTTTTCACTCTGCGGAACTCCAGCCCTGCGGCGCGGAGTTGAGTATCAAAAATTTCCAAGACCTTTTCCATAGGTCACCTCAAAAAGGCGGCATGCGCCCTATCCCTTTTTTTGGAACCTTGTCGCCAAAGTGGTCAAGCTCGTACTGACCGCAGGAGTCGCCCTCCAAGAGCAGCAAGCCGGTGAGAAGGACGGCTATGAAGGGCACGAGCCAACAGCGCCACCCGTTGTTGCTTGGAGTAATTGGTTGCGCGAGAGTTTGGTCCATTCGTGTAATCTCCGTCTGGTTGGTTGCCCGTCGGGCAACGATGGTGTAGAAAATAAAAAGGGTGGCGTTCCCCGCTAAAGCCGCGGGGAATACGCGCTACTTTTCTCCATGATTAGGGCCAGGGCGATTCCGGAAGATTCACCTGGCTCTTTTCTTTTGGTCTCTAGTGGTCTTTGGGCGGACTGCGGGAGCGGAATAGGGGCATCAGAATCTCACAATAAACTCACTGTTTGTCAATATTGCAAACTTCCTGAATCCAGCGTATGTTTCAGCTGATCACTGGTTCCTTGCCATCGCGGTGCGCCAGATATGGCGTCATCAGAATCGCAGTGTGCAGCGCAGCGTTGGGTGTGGCAGTACCGAGAGTCGGAAGGTTGATCTCGTATTTTTGCTCCCATTCACGCATGAGACGAAGATTTCTGCAGTTGGCATGGCCACCCCATGCTTGGGCCATTTCCTCCACAAGCTCTATAACGCGCGCTCGCTGGTTCTCGGCCATGGAGAGCCGAATTTGAGAAAGTTTCAACTTCTGAATTTCGAGCGGAGAACCACGTCTTCCATAGAGCCCCACGGTTTCCTCCATAGCCTTGTGCGCCTCGTCAAAGCGCTTCAGCTCAGTGTAAAGACCGATCGAGTCCAGTAGTGTGTCAATGCCAAACCACGGCGATTTAATATCCTTCGTGAATGCTTGCAATTCGCGCAAATCAGCCGCGGCCTCTTGAAACTCTCTGAGAGAAAAAGCGCCCAGGCGCAGCTTTACACTGAGGGCCTGATGCCTAAGACGCAGACGCAGCTCCTGGTCCTGCCAGCGATACTTCCGCCCCGTAACATAAAGGGCGGCCCCGATCAGCCCCTTCGCTTCCCTCACAAGTTGCCCTTCCCGCCGCATGCGTCCGTCTTTGTCCGCAAGGGCAAGGCGTTTGAGGTTCGCACGCGCCGTGAAAGCCGCCGTAGCACCAGGGAGATTGGAGTGTCTACAATAGAACTTCTCAACGACCTCTACTCGTTTCTCAAGCACACCAAGCGCGTGCTCGAAGTCCCCGGGTTCGCCGGCGTCAAGCAAGAGATTTTCTGCGGCCACGTAGATCCGCGACGCATCAGTGTCGCGAGAAAGGTCCACTCCCCTGGTTTCCTTCACGGTTTCCTGTAGAGCCCACGCGCGGGCGCGTACCAGCTCAACGTTGCCACCGGTTAAGAGAACTTTCAGTGCGCCGATCTCGCCGTAGGCCTTCTCCAGTTGAGGAGTCCTGGTGGCCGGCCAAGTATCAAGTAGGTTGGAGAGGGCAAGAACAACAGGAGCGGCTGCGAACGCAACGCCTCTGAGGAGGAGCCCGCGCCGTGAGATGAATTGCCGCGCTGCCTGTGTCTGCTTGGATACCTCTGCCGCACACCACGGGTGATAGTGGCGCCCTCCGAGGCCAGGAAGAAACAAAGGGGGCTGACGGCAAGCTTGGCAGAGGCGTAACCCTGGGTCTGCTTCCGGTGTGGTGTTCATGACAAAAGCTCCTTTGTCGTGCATACCGCAGGCAGACTCGTCGGCTAAACGAGTCAGTCCGGGTACGGAGAAATCTGTACCCGCCAAAATACCGCCAATTCTTCGGTCTGGCCAGAAATGTCACAAAAGTTTGATTTCCCGCAGGAATTCAGCTCTTTGGGAAAGGCCTATAAGGGAATAATTTTAGTCGCTTCGCCGCAACGCGAGTGCTGCGAGCTGTTCACAGAGAATAACTGTTCTTTCAACCGGAGGGCTGGGAGTACAAGAAGGCGTCTGCTCAAAATGAGTCAGATGCCTTTTTTTGTTGCCTTGAGAATGCGAATTACTCGCATGTTGACCACCGCCAGCGCCGCGGCGGTGGAGTTTTGGTGGAAATGAAAACTCTGCCTATAGTCAAAGAGAATGGTTCCACTCAATCAAATTGAGCCTTCGTTCCTTTGAAAAAATTCTCCGAGTAAAGCCACGGGTGACCGGGGCTACCTTATTCAGCCCTGCCCGAAAATGGCGGAGGCCGATTTCCTCCTTCCAGAAGAGCCAGAGGCGAAAGCTGGAAGGGAGGAGCGCGCTGTGCGCGCGACGATAGGAAATCGAGTCGCCCGCCGAATACAAAAAGCAGACGGGCAGGCGTAAGCCTGACCGCTTGCGGCTGCCGCCCTGGACCGTTACCTAAACGGTCTATCACCACGCGGCAGACGCAAAGCAAAAGGAGGGGGTCCTGCCGCCGAGGCAGGGTGCTGGCTACCAGCACGATCCGAGCGCTTGCGCTCTGTCCTTTGGCTTCACCCCTCCTTTTGCTTTGCTTTTTGTATTCGGCGGGCGGCAAGCGCAGCGGGCGCACCCCCTAACCCCGCGATAGCACGCGGGTTAGGGCAGGACGCGGGCTTTTTCGCTAGACAACTAGCGAGAAAACAGCCGTTGAGGCTCGTTTTCCCTCCCGCGTCCTGTGTAACCCCGACGGGGTTACTGGGTGCCCCGTGAAGCGCAGCCGTCCCGCCATTTTCGGGCAGGGCTGTTTTCGTGAAGGAGAGTAGCGCCGAGATGCTTCGCAGGCACGAGAAGTATTGAGGCGCGGAGAGAGGAGCGGCGACACGCTCCGCTCTCGGAACGCAAGGCGTTCCTCGGTCATGGATCGGTCCCGGGGTATCTTGCCGCCCGCTTGTTTAAGGCAATGACCTTTTGTAGTTGATAATCATTCGCGTTGCGCCGGGTGCGAACGATTATCAGGGTTGTGGGGGGAGAAATACGCTACGACTTACTGAAGGGTGGCAAGGAAACGGGGAAGGTCGTGTGCGCGGATCGTGAGTGCCACTCGTTGCTGTCGGCCACTAACCACCGAGCGTTCGGTAATGGAGAGATACCGTCCACCAGTCCGCGGGACTTGGCGGATCTCAAATTCATACTGGTGATCCTGGGTGGAGAGGTCTTTTGACTAGAGGGAATTAAGCAGAGAAGCCACCTCCCTTCCTTTCCTTTGAATTCAGGACAATCCCTTGCTCGGCTGCCAATCGCTTAATAGTGTCGGTGAAGAATTTGCCTTCGGTGGTGCGGATCTCGCCGGCGCGAGAAGCGGTTTTTGTTTCAGAGAGCGCGCGGCGGATAGTTTGCTCATCCAACCTTTGGGAGACGAGTTCGTAAAAGGCACGGCTGCGCTTCCCATCGCCGGCACCGGTCACCGCGACAATATCTTCGACCAAGAGGTCTCGTCGCGCCTTATCAAAATCTCCCTCTTCGGGATATTCAGAAACTTGAGAGCTCAGCTCTCTATGGTCCTTAGTGTTCTTGCGGTAAAAGACAATGTTCTCCCCTTCCCCACCCTTTTGTTTCTCATACTGAAAAGCTGCTAGGAGGGGATGGCCTTTTTCTAAAAGCTCCTGAGAGCCTCTGGTGAGTTGATGCTTAATTTTTTTGTAGGTCTGCGCCTGCAAGGGAATCTGTTCAGCAAGTTTGGTGACCTTGCGACGGTGGATAGTCTGGGTGTGGAGCATCTTGGAAAGGTAAAGGGCGAGTCGCTGAGCGGTAGGACTGAGCTGGCGAAACCAGGCCCCGCTAAAGCCGGTGGTCAGGATCGCGTTAGCCTGGACACTCCCCCATAAAACATCGCTGGCCTGGATATGGGCAAATGGTAACGGTTGTTGCCCTTTTGGTCCTTCTCGGCGATAGAAGGTTACTTCGTTGAACAGATGGAACGTCTTATCGATGTAGGCTTTCCGTTCATTGTCCCAGAAAGCGTTCTTAGCCTCGATGGTGATACCAACAAAAGCGTTCAAGTCTTTTCTTAAGCGCTCATAATTAAGCGAGGCGTCCTCAAGCCCTACGCGTTTGAGCAGGTTGTAGATACTCCCAAAGCGGACGTTGGGCGTTTCAAACCCCTGCTCCTTCCAGATCTGGAACAACTCAAACAAAGTGATCAGAGCTTGGCTAGAACCAAAGCCATACTCGGTTGAGGGAGAGGCCTTCCATTTCCTCGGGACGACCTGTCCGTCTTTTCCAACGATCGTGTCTTGGTACTCAATGGCTTTGAATCCTTCGGGAAGTCGTTTGGAGAGGATCGTAACAGGAAACTCAGCTAGGTTGAGTTCGTATTTCGATCTGGGAGTAGTTGGTCTTGGTTTTTTTGGGAGAGGGGTGTTCATCTTAAAAGATTTTTAAATTTTCGTTCTTCTCTTTAAACGGTTTTAATATATCTTGTTTTAAAGAGTTTTACCTAAGCAAAAGTGCTTGAAAAATAAGGGAAATTGGGGTGTCGCGGAACCTGATACTACGGTATTTGGAACCTGATACTACGGTAGTCGGGAACCTGATACTACGGTATTTGGAACCTGATACTACGGTATTTGGAACCTGATACTACGGTAGTCATCTCAAGGACCTGTGGATAACTTTTGACCGTTGGGATGGATACACTAGAGGCAATCGAACGTGTCGCGGCGGGTGAAACAAGCGGCGCTTGATACGCAATAGGCCGCCGGCGCCCGAGTGCCTTCCTCCGTGTCCTCCATACTCCTGACCGTTGCCACGTCCTGTCCCCTACCCGCTCTTCCTGCTCCCAGCGCGAGCGTCACTGGGCTGGATGTGGGGTGTCGGTGTGCCTTCCGTATAGGCAATTTTCTGCAGAGGTGCAAGGGAAAGAAGCAGGCCATAAGGAGAGGGAAATAAAGCTTGGGTTGGGGTTGCCGATAATCCCCTTTGCCCTACACAAAGACCCCGCGGAGAGGAGAGGAAAGATGGTGACTCATTCCCGGGCGGGCTTGCGCTGCCGAACGCTCTTTAACGTGCTCACAGCCAAAGGCCTCCTGCCCCGGAATACCCAGGGTATCTGGCGCTCGGAATATACGACCCTGGGGCGCCGCGTCGTGCTGGTGGACTGGGATAATGGGCTGCGGGTGGCGGTCGCCCCCCATGAAATTGCCATCCTCAAGCCTGAGGTGACGACTGGGTAAGGTCGCCAGCCGGGGAAGCTGGGTGCCCGGGCGGGTCACCTCCTTCCCTACTCTCCCTCTTGAGGAGTATAGACACCACAGAGCGTAGGCCATGACCAAACGGGAACTCATCGAGGAGGTAGCCAGCCGGTACGCTCTTCGCTTCTCGCGCCAGGACGCGGAGGTACTGGTGAATGTTGTGTTTGACAGTTTGACGGCTGCGCTAGCCCGTGAAGAGCGGATCGAGCTGCGGGGGTTTGGCAGTTTTAGTCTTAAGCACCGCCAGGCGGGAGACAGACGCAATCCCCGCACCGGGGCAAGCGTCACCGTGCCGGCCCGAAAGGTGCCCTTCTTCAAAGTGGCCAAGGACCTGCACTTGCGGGTGAATGGGAAGGGTATGCCCAGGGAGGGAAGAGGGGAAAAACAGGAGAAATAAGGGGTTGGAAGGTAGCTTGCTCCCTCCCGAGGCCTTCGTGCGCTTCTGGGGGCGGTTAGGCGCGTCACACGCGACATAAAAAGAGGGGGAAGGTTTCTTTTTAGGCGGGATAGTTAAGTGTCAAAATGCCCGGTCAGAGTGACTGCAGATAGTAGGACATTCTACGTCTCTTGTTGTCCTTCCCGGAGCTGTTGTTTCACGGTGTGCCGGCGGATTTTACTGCTCTCCTTCTTGGCGTCCTTCTTCGGCCCCCAGTAAGCGCCCTTGCCGTGCTTGGCTCCGGCATGTTCAGTCTTTTTAGCTTCGTATCCCATGGGAAGTGTTCAAAGGAGGGACAGCCCGCTAGCCGCCCCCTGGTTACTTTACATCGGCGGGGGCAAAGTCAAAGATAGGAATTTCCATCTTACGGATCGGCCTCCCCTCTCGAATAAGCTTATCCATCGCTTTTATGACTTCGTGGTCAATCCATTCTTCCCCGCACGTATCACACAGGGAGGTAGGCACATTGTCAAAAATATAGAGCTTTTCACCAAACCATTCTGCCCGAGTGAGAATGACTTCAGAGACCTCCATCCCGCAAACTGCGCATAATCCTCCTACTTTCTGCTCTTCTTTGTCTTTCTTCTCTGCTTTGATTCTTCGTAGCTGTTCTCGCTTTGGTGTTTTAACGCTTGTCATAAGCCCGTTCTCTTAAGATTCCCATGAACTCTTCCGGGGTTATTATCTTCACTTCCTTGTACGTATCGAGGGTGAGGAGGTCTGGGTCTCGGGTAACGAGGTAGGAGGCGTGTGCAGCCAGGGCGCAGGCAATCACGTGATCATCGTTTGGATCGCGGACTACTCCAGTAACCGTGGGAAGGTCACTCACCAGGTACACTCCTAGCCGCAACGAGCGGCAGAATCTTATCGCCTGGTCATCGGTATAGGGGTAGCGCTGACGAATATGCTTGCGCTCTAAGAGCACCTCCTGGGTTTCGGCAAGGATCTGCTCAGACAGATACAGGGCAAACGCTCCTCGTCTTGCGTGAGAGAGGAGTTGGGCGGCCAGCCCGTAGGGGGTCAGGAAGGCACTCACGAGAATGGTGGAATCCAGCACCACTCTAAGTACAAGTCCCCATTGAAGGGGGATGGAATTCCGGTCATGGGGTGGCATGTACTGCGGCGTTGTTTCGGGCTGTTGAGCAATGCCTGTCTCGATTTTCCACCCCTTATTTACGGGGACTTGTACTAAGCATGCGGTTGCTTGTGTTTTAGTTGCTTTTCTTTTCTGAAGGCTTTCACCTGCTGGGCAATCCACTCCTCTTCCTCTTGCGGGGAAAGCCCGCGATCCGGATGGTTGGCATGGACTTCCTTGAGCACGGCAAACACCTGCTTCCAGGCCTTCTCGCGTTCCACCACACTCACGGGCTTGAGTAAGATGCCTTGGGCCACGGCTTGGGCCTCCAGGTAATCGCCTTCGGCCAGGTTAAAGCGCTTGCGCAGCTCGGCCGGCAAGGTGATCTGGGATGCGCGCAGGATGCGTAAAAGCGCCATAGTCTGCTGTCTCCTGTGGGAAGGCATGTGCATGCTGGTGAATTACGAAATTACAACTCTAGGATACTCTCCCTATAAAAAATGTCAAGAAAAATCCGAACGTTAGCGCGGTTAAGCGCCCGTCAATCTTCTTCGGACACAATAGGGTCCTGGTCGGCCTCCTCGTTCCCCCCATATACGCGATCAGTGGGGATGTACACCATGACACCGCCAGGGGCAGGTTTGACGAGAACCGAACGGCGAGAGAAGCGTTTGCGATCGTTAAGGGGAATGAGGCGATAGTCCTCCATAGGGAACAAATAAGGAAAATGAAAGAGTTAGGTATAATATCAGTAATATACTTATAGTAAGTATATTAAGTATTATAGGTAATATATGTACTATCTTCTCAACGGCGTTTTTTGAAGCGCTGGTCCAGTTTTGCCGCTTCCTGACAGGCAGTCAGAAGCTTGCTGTCCATTTCAACTGCCCGCAGGGCAGAACGGATCACCAGGCTATCGGTGATGCGCACCCCTTGGCCCGCAAACCAGGCAGCGAGCTCCCGCATGCGCTGCTTATCCTCTGGGTGAACGTAGAGCTGAAACTTCGCCTTGGTCGCAGCCGTGACCCGTGCTGGCCGGCTGGCAGCAGTGGGTGAACTCACCTCGGCAGGAGCGCTGGGAGATGTGGGCATGTGCGCGAGCGCTGCGCGTAAATCCTTTGTCTTGTGGGACGATGGTTTTGCCATATAATATGGATTATCCTGATAATAGGTAATATATGTATTATAGGGTATGTGTGCCGTCTGTCAAGGAAAGGAGGGCAACGGTGAGCTGGAAGACTTCCTCACGCGCGGCACTGTCGAGCGCTCTCCAACCCCGAGCAGCAGCGTGCTGGTAGCATTCCCGGGCAGAGAGCATCGCCTTCAGCATGGGAACCTTCAGGCGGTTGGCGTTTTCCTCGATTAACCCCGTTAATACTGTCCCTTTGCGCACCTTGTTAAATACTAGGCGAACAATCGCCCGAGGGTTCTTGGTCTTTACAAACTGCGCAGCTTCCTCTGCTTCCCAGATGTCCATAGGTGAGGGTGAGGCAACCACGATCGCGATCTGTGCCATTTCCACGGCGACCGCCGTAGCCGTATGTTCCAGGTTAGGCGGGGTGTCGTAGATGAGTACGTCATAGCTCGTCCCCGGCTCAGCCTTTTGCCCGCCGATAAGACCCAGGGCCTTATTGCTGGTCCCCTGGACATCCCAGTCCCGGACGGCCACGGATTTGCCCGCCTGACGTAATGATTCGTGCAGCAAGAGGGCGAGTGTGCTCTTACCTACCCCTCCTTTTTTTGCCAATAAGGTAATGATCATAGAGAAAAACAGCATCTTACGTACTAAAACTATAGTATACAAAATACGCAATAAAAGTAAAGTATGCATTATCCATATAGTATGTAATATGTGGATAGTATGGATTAAAAGGAAAAATCGCTCGTGCTGGAGCAAAGCGCAGGCAGGAGCCTCCGTGCCGGTCGCTCTGGGCGTAGCCCTGAGCGCTCCATCTTTACACCATCCGGTGACTGGCAAACAGCTTGCGGGCCTGATGGTCGCGGGTCGGGTTGGTCGCTGCACGATGTCTCGGATATAGGGAGCCTCAGCGATGGATTTAACTCTAGTAATTGGCAACAAAAATTACTCCTCTTGGTCACTCCGTGCCTGGCTTCTCCTCAAGCACGTTGGTGCTCCCTTCTCGGAAGTGCGAATACCTCTCAGTACACCTCAGACCCGAGAGCGAATCGCTGTTTATTCTCCCTCTGGTCTTATACCCGTTCTCATTGATGGCTCTATCACAGTCTGGGATTCTCTTGCTATCTGCGAGCATCTCGCGGAGCGCTTCCCGGCGTCTTGTGGCTGGCCCACTGAACAACGAGCACGTGCTGTTGCTCGCTCCATCTCAGCGGAAATGCACGCGGGATTCGTTGCTCTGCGAGGAGAACTCCCCATGAACTGCCGCGCCCGGCGCGTAGGATTAGTGCCTTCGGCTGCGGCGCAGGCTGATATTGATCGCATCATCACTATATGGCGCACCTGTCGAGAGCAGTTTGGCTGCTCCGGTGAGTGGCTCTTTGGAACATTCACGCCCGCAGACGCCATGTTCGCGCCTGTCGTGCTGCGCTTCGTGACCTATGGAGTACATGTGCCGGGTCTTGCTGGCGAGTATCTTTCTACGGTGCAAGCTCATCCTGCAGTCCGTGAGTGGGTCGAGGCAGCAGTCGCAGAGAGCGAGATCATTCAAGCTGAGGAAAGGGGCAGCCCGATTTTGTAAGCATAGGTCTACACCCAACTGATTCCCCTATCACAACATAGTAGATGAGGTCTGTGTCTTGAGCATTACGGAGCAGACGCACGTCGCTCAGTGGCAACAAGTATATCAAGTGACCTATTAGTCTCATCAAACGAGGGGCGATGAGTGGCTCCTCTACCGCCCCGCCCCAAAATACTTCAGAGCGGATGCGCTAAATTGTAAAAGATAGACCAAAAGCACAGTCAACCACTCGGGTTTCAAACTCACCTTCGAAGAAATCCGATAGGATTCTAAGCAGGTCGTCTATGGCCGTTTGCAGGGCATCCGTTGGGATCTTATCCGATGGGGCTTCGATCATTAGTAAGATGTTGTGGGAGTCGTCTGTGATTTTGGTCGCATCGCAGTCACGATAGTTCCAACGACGAGTCAGTACCTGTTTCGTGTCCGTGTATATAACTTCCCCAGGCTCAACCTGCTCGGTCTTACTGCCGCCAATGGGAAGGAATTCCTCACCGCCAGCGGCAAAGCGAAGAGTGATCGGGTCGTTGACAAGGTCAAGATCGTAACCCCCAACAGGTAGGAGGTGCCGGACTTCGATGATCAAATAAAGGTCAACGAGGGGGGTGATTCGCGGGATTTCTTTGCCTTTAATGACGCGATCGATAAGTGCTTCCGCTGTCGGTTTATAGCGGTTGGCCTTAGTTCCAAAACTTTGGTAAGTCTCGCGCCACGCCGCAATGAACGGGTGTTTGGCGAGAGTTTCGGCAGTTGGCTGACGCTGTCTTAGGTGCTCACATACCTCGCCGCGTAGAGTTTCAAGGTCAGAGCCGTTCCGCTCTACCTTTGGCCGTAGGTTGCGACCTGTAAGTAGCCCGATCCGCAGACTAGGATAGCGGGCGGCAATATCATGGCTGATTTGAAGTTCCATCAATTTTACTCCTTCTGTTGATTAATGTTTATTGCCCCTGCCCGCTACCGCGGGCAGGGGGTGGGAAAGCCTGTCGGCACATGGCTGAAATTTGCAATGCCAAGCTCGTCTGTTATCTCAATTCCCTAAAGAGGCCGCGGCAAGGTTCGATTATGAACGTGCGGAAAAGCATCTGGCCAGCTCTTGAGAGCGGAACCGAACCATAGAGGCCTCCAATGGCGGTCTTGTTTTTGACGTGCATCTCATCAAGGGTTAGCCGGATTGCTTCAACCCGCTGTTGCTCGACGGCTCGGACCAAGCCGCGGTGGCTCGGATCGACGAAAACCAGGCGTCCTTTTTCAATGTCCAGCGCACCGTTGGCAAACAAGCGGTCGAACGTTAGAAGAGAGGCGTTCACATCGGTGTCACATTCCAGACCGCCAAGCCGATGAGCGTCAATCCCAAAGCGAATGCACAGATTTGCAGTAATTAGTTGCCCTGCCTCTTCAATCGGAAGTAGGTGCGTCGCCAGCTCGAACTCGACTCCATCCGCACGGTACTCTTCGATTGCCCGGGACCAAGGCGTGGTTAACAGATTCTCACCCAACTTGCATCGGAGTCCAAAGCCGCTTGCGTGTCCTGCCTCGTGGAATTGGTATTCACGGCTTTGAAGTAAGATCCCCTGTTGTTCATTTTCAAGAGCAGAGAGAAGCAGCTCTGCTGAAGAAGGCCCGAAGATTTGACGGATGCACTCGAATCCAGACCCTGTAAGGCGACGGCGTTGTTCCCCCATATCATTAAGGGATGGTCCCCCTTCACTCCCAGGAAACTCCCATCCATCCGGTACAATGAACGCCTCGCCACCTTCATTGCCGACCATACCGCAGGCGGCAAGTATTGTGACTGGAATGACTTCTGGTATTTCCTGGTTCAACGCGCCGAGCATCACTTGGAGCTGAGCCCCCAAGCCGTCAACCTTTCTGCAAGGGATGCTCTGTCCGTAAACAGCCGTAAGTGCACTGGTCTTGCCCCCAGAGCGGCGAACACTGTAGGGTCCAACCAGGAGGAATTTACCCTTGGGCCCTATAAACTGACGACGTACGAATTGAACAGCTACGTGCTCCCAGTTGTCCGTCTCTAGGGCAATCGCTGTCTCTATAAGAAAGTCTACGGGCAATCCATAGACTGGCGCGCTTTCAGTTAAGTGCCTGAGTGCAGCAACAGCTCCGACACTGTTCCCGCTGGAGACTGCGGCCACTACCGTTTCAGGCGTAACAGATACCAGATCTGCTAAGACAGAGCTGAAGGGTTGACATAATTTTGTCGGCTCGCTGGGAACCTTGATCACTCTCCGTTTCCCACTCCGCCTCGCTGGACGGGCAGGATCCTCATTTTCTTGCTGCATGAGCATTTCCTTTCTGAGCGGTTGGCGATGCCGCCAATATTAAAGGTGGGGGTGCCGCTGTGGGAAGAAAATAGAAAATACTTGACAGGAAGCCCACTTAGCCTTATATAATATGTAAGGCTCGGCGACACCTTTCAGGAGCCGCCTGCCAGCCTCGCCGCCAAACGAATCTGCAGACAGCTCCCGGTTACGTCAGAGCCAAAGGGATAAAAAATCCCTTGTTCCCTGAAGAGCTCTTATCAATACGATAAGAGCTCTTCCATTGTTAGTCAATATATGAGAATATTCCGCGCGACGGCAAGTCCGTAAAACAATAAATAATACTAGGGCAACCATTTCTAATAAATTTATAATTTATTGGTGAAACGTGCAGGAATATCCTCATCCGATTGACCGCTATCGCCTTATCCAGAAGCTGATCTCCCTCACAAGAGAAGCTTACGGTCTTGAGCAAGTACCGCTTGCTTCTCGCGCCAAAGTCACCCAGTCTGTCATTTCCAACCTTGAGCATTTGGAGAAGTCCATCGAGAACCCGAAAAGGCGAGTAAGCCGGGAAGACCTGTTGAAAGTCTTGACCTGGGGCCTAATGTTCAAGGAACATGAAGTCTCAGCTGTCCTGTATGTGTACAACGGCTGCCCTCTCACCGAGGACGAGATTCGCCGGTACCGGCCACTACACGATGTCGAAGATTATACCGTAAAAGATCTGCGTACTACATTTTTCACCTTGCTGCGTAAGATGCTTAATTCTCACTTTCAAGACGACAGTACTCAGCAAGCGAAGGTTCGCATACTCTCCGGGGATGAGGCAAATTCCCTACTAGCGGACCGGATACTACAGCAGCTAGAAAGCCTTCCTGGGCAGCGCCTTATGGTGACCGAATTCCCCAGTCACTTAAGCCACCCCCTTGAGGCGTATTACAGCGATGACCTCCTCGATGACCCGTTCTTTCTATCGGATCGCATACAAGAAGAAGCGCGCAAAACTACCTTAGAGCGGGTTGAGACTTTCCACCGCCACCTTAAACTCTACGGAGAGCGGCATATTCTCTGCAAACCAAGCCTATTGAACTATCTAAAAAAGCAGCCAGAGAATGACCAAGTTACTGGCGACAAGAATAGCGTCCGACACCTCGGCCGGTACCGGCATCTGAGTCTAAAGCGACGACAAGAGCATATTCAGCACTGCATAGAACTTCTAGAGAAGAATCCGCACTACGATATCAGGCTGGCCGGTGCAACACCTGAGTTAGAACTGGAGATTAAGAGTTCACAGGAAGTGATGCTCCGGGGAGCACGTCGCTATGAGCGGGACGAGGAGCGCCCATGCTGGGGACCTCGGTATGTGCACTGGCTCGATGACACATCGGTTCTCCTTTTCCTCTTGGATTTTGAGATGCAATGGGACAAGCTCATGGAGGAGAAAGATCCTAAGACCGAAAAAGAGAGAGTAATAAACTTTTTTAAGGACCTGCTGAGGAATTCCGGTTGACTGCGAAACCTCCTGACAGGCCACAACCCCTATCAGATCCTTAAACGAATTGACTCTCACACCACCCGGTGACTGGCAAAGAGCGGACCTGCCTCGCTCTGCATCTACGCTCTTACCACTTCTCTCGGAACTCCCGGATCACATCCTCAGGGGAGAGGTTTAAGTAAATCTGGGTGGTGGTGAGGTGGTCGTGGCCTAAGAGCCGCTGCAGGACAGGGAGGGAAATGCCCTTTTGAACGGCGGTGACGGAAAAAGTGTGGCGCAGGACGTGCGGCGTGACCGTGCGGGCGATGTGGGCTTTGTTGGCGATCTCTTTCATAAGGCGCTGGATGGTGCGCGGGCTCATGCCCAGGGTGTCGTGCAAGGCAAAGTGCCCTTCAAGCAAAGGTTGGACGCGGCTAGAGAGCGGGAGCACTCTCCGCTTTGAGGAGCTGCCGTAAGGGCCGCCCTTGCCGTAGATGGTGAGCCGATGCCCCTGCCAGTCAATCTGGTCTTTGCTGAGTGTGGCAAGCTCCGAGACCCTAAGCCCGGTATCGAGCAGGGTCCAGACCACGAGCTTTTCCGCGTGAGTTTGGCAGGCGTTGGCCAGGCGGTTAGCCTCGTCCTGGGTCAGAGGTTCGCGCTTGTATTGGTAGGGCATGGGAGGGGGGTTAAGACCTTTCCAGTGTAGCAGATTGACGCAATTTGTAAAGATTGCGACAGGCTGACGCAATCTCTTAAGCCCCAGGGCGCGAAAAATAAGGAGTTTTTGCAAAGGTGAAGCAGGCTTTGTCGCAATTATGGAGGGAAGGCGACAGGGAAAAGAGAAAGAAGAACCGTTCCACAACAGCACTTGCTCTTGACGCTTATCTATGGTTGTGTATAATGTTAGATAATGTTTATTATAACGCTGTTCTATGGAGAATGAAATGTCGGACAATCAATTCTACACTGTAAAGCGTGCGGCAGAATACCTTGGTGTGGCACCAGGCACTATCCGTAGGTGGGATTACGAGGGAAAACTGGTGGCCCAACGTCACCCGGTGAACCGCTACCGCGTCTATCACATCAAGGATCTCGAGGTGATCCGTAGGGAGTTCAGCCAGGGCAGCACGCGTTATGTCCCCGCTAACGTGCGGCGGCTCGTTGAGTTCTACGACGGGAAAGCCTGTGAGGAATGTGGCCGTCGGATTGATGGAGCCACCCTCATACGGCACTTGGATCACCTTATCCCGCTGGCTAAAGGTGGGCCAACGGTGGGGATTAACATCCGTCCCATCTGCCACGAGTGCAACCTCATAAAGGCTGCGAAGATTGACCCAGCCGCGCTCCGTCGCCTGGAGCTTTCGACACGACGACGGGAGGAAATCAAGGCTTACTTTCAGAGCACGGAAGCCTTCATCATCGGGAATGAGAAGCTCCGTGAACCCCAGGTAAGAGCATATGCGGCGCTCCAGGAACACTTCAAGACACAGAGAACGGAACCAGCCATAATTGAGATCCCGACCGGTTGTGGAAAAACGGGAGTTATCTGTATAAGCCCCTTTGGGATTTCTCAGGGTCGGGTTCTCGTTGTCACGCCTGGGCTGACGATTCGAGATGAGTTGGAAAAGGCTTTTAGCTCCTTTGATAATGTGCGTAACTTCTATCTTAAGACCGAGGTCTTCAACACTGGCCGCTTACCGAAAGTCGTTGTCCTTAAGCGGGGCGAGGCCGCCAATCAGGAGGACTGTATCCGGGCCGACATCATCATCGCAAATATTCACCAAGCGGTAAGCTACATTGAGTACTTCCCTGAGGACTTTTTTGACATGGTCATCGCTGACGAAGGTCACCACACACCAGCAGATAGTTGGCAACGAATTGTCGAAGCATACCCAAGCGCCAAGAAGGTTTACCTTACGGCAACGGCATTCCGGAGCGACGGTCAGGAGATCAAAGGTACCCCAACATACCGCTATCGCCTCGCCGATGCCATTGCCAATGGGTACGTTAAAAATGTTATCAAGGTGGATGCGGTGCCGAGCAAACTCACCTTCGTTACTGCCGATGGTGAGCGGGAGTATACAACCGACGAGATTCTCGTAATGCGCGAGGAGGAGTGGTTCTCCAAGGGTGTAGCGCTATCGGAGCCGTGCAACCTTACCATAATAGACAAAGCGCTTGATATTCTCTTCGACCAACGAAAAAGGGGAGTGCCACACCAACTAATAGCGGCTGCCTGCTCAAAGGATCATGCACGAAAGCTCGAAGCGCTTTTTGGTACCCGAAATGTTCGAGCCACCTACGTTATAAGCGAGGGACCTGATGGTATGTCGCTCGAGGAACGGGAGCAACGCCTACGTGACTTCGAGGCGGGGCGCTACGACTGTATTATCCACGTGGGCATCCTTGGCGAAGGGTACGATCATCCGCCTTTATCTGTCGCTGCGATCTTCCGGCCATACCGATCCCGCGCACCCTACGAGCAATTCATCGGACGCACACTGCGCGTCATCCCCAACGCCCAAAAAGAAGATAATAGAGCCCACGTGGTAGGTCATATTGGCCTGAATCTCGACGACTTCTGGACGTATTTCAAGAACGAGATTAGAGATGCCGAGGAGACACGTGCCTTCGACGAGTTCGATGACTTTCTGGACAATGGCGGGGGCAACGGTGGCGAGCGCAACGAGTCACCGGCGGCGAAAGTCCTGGATGAAGTAATCAGCCGGTTTGAAATCGATCACTTTCTGCCCATCGATGACAGCCGTCGAAAGGTCCTAACCGACACTTTGCCCAAGATTGAGCAGCAGCTAGAGGACCTCCGGCGAGCCGGCTTTAAGCTTCCCGACCTCATGAGTGATTTCCAGCGAAAGCTCGCGGAGTTAAACGCGTCACCGGAGAGTCGCGTGGTACCTCGCACAGTCACTCGGCCCGACTTGGAACGCCAGCAGTTCCGGAAATATCTGAACGTTTCGGAAAAGCGCGTGGCAGCCTACATCCTAAACAACCTTGAGATTAGCCCGGACTTCGATCTCAGATCGGTGCTCGGCAAGGGAGAAGAAAAAAACAATTACGAGACGCTGATCCGCTTAGTCCATCGTAGACTGAACGAGGATATGGGCAAAGACGGAAGCGACTCAAGACGAAACAGTTGGGGTGCGGAGGAGATCCGGGAGGCTCTCGACAAACTCGAAAAACTGCAGAATCCCTTGTTAAAGGAAGCTCGGGAAAAGGTCGGAAAGACAAGGGCCACAATAAGAACCGTATAATTAGGAAGGAGAACAAACATGGGTCGCAAAACAGTCAACTTTAATGAATCGGGGATTGACAAACTCCCGAAGGACAAACCGGTGGTTTACAAGATCCTCACCGACCAGAGGAGAAACAACTACACTGGGGTCGCGCAGCGGGGCCGTGTACAAGAAAGGCTTCGGGAGCATCTTTCCGATGGCAAAGATTACGTCCCAGGCTCGAAGGTGCAGATTGAGCAGATGCCAAGCATCGATAAAGCCCGGGAGAAGGAGCAGGGGATCATTTCCCGGAGTAAGCCTCCGTACAACAAGCAAGGGAAATAGTAAAGCTGTGTCGCAATTTAGAACGAAAGGCGACAAAGAAAAAAATCCTCTCACCCTAAGGCCAGGAGCGATTACTTCTTCGCGCTATAGTACCGTTTAAGCCAGAGACAAAGCCCATCCAAGCCCGGGAACAGCATCCTTTCGTTGATGTTGGCTTGATCCAAGTTATCTCGGATCTCCCACTTAAGTGCAGCGGGTATGATGATCTTCTGGTAAAGATGAGGGTACTTTTCAAGCCATTTGTTGAGTAATTGTTCGGGGTGGGACATGAACGAGAAGAGGGCATACTGGTTCACGATTCGTTCATCTAACGAGGGCGGTTCGAGAAAGACAACGAAACCCTTCTTGGTTTTCTTATGGAGTTTGTCAAGCTCTTGGAGATTCTTGACTGCTTTCTCCAATAACTTGACTGTAAACTTGTATCCCTGGTCCGCCAGCACGTCACTGAGTTTCGATGGCAGCAGCTTCTTGCCCTTAATGAGATCGATACACCAGATTACACCATCTTTACTGAACTTCTCAGTATCCGCGGTCGCAAAGTGTAAGGCGGCGTATGGAGAATACGTCCAATCAAGCAGTCGGGTCGGAAGGCCATGGTGCTGCGCGATCGCTAGCCACAGCCACTCGGAGTCACCGAGGTCTTGCTTCGCTTCTGCATACTTTTGGAAGTTCCGAAGAATCGCAGGCTCCAAAACACTGTAGGGTCCGCCAAGACGCATAAGACTGGTTTTGAGATCTGGGTAATCTTCGTCCAATCCCCGGTAGGCAAATGGAGAACGGTGGCGCCCCGGGGCGGTTAGGTCAGAGGGGTAGGCGAAGAGATAGTCCTGCAGTTCGACCCATGTTTTGGGATGAAGAAACGCCATAGATGCCTCCGACTAAGACATGAAGCACCACAACAGATCAGGTCATATACTTGGCGATGCGCAATCGGCCGGCCTAACTATTGAGTCTACCGCTCTGCCCTTGGCGGTATATCTCGCCTCGCGCCCCATGTTAAAGAAAACAGAATCACAAGCAATATCCATGAGTGATCAGGATGTTGTCAAGTCTCTACGACTCCTCTCTCTTCAACCAGTAGTTAGGTCAAAAATCCTCTCTCCCTAAGCCCTGGGATGAGGGTAGGCAGTCTCTGCGAAGGCAATCCGCCCAGAGCGGAGCAGACTTCGCAGGAGGGCAAAGGAAGCGCAAGACTTGGAGCGAACGCGCCCGATAGACGCCAGGTGGGGCAGGCGCCAAAAGTTCCGAACAAATCGGAACTCG
>OBEQ011014873.1_pt1 | contig 20850 bp, 19 predicted proteins | sample 1670901 | NCBI WGS metagenome assembly OBEQ01 (sample SAMEA104232315, study PRJEB22302) | groundwater metagenome | biome: forest; feature: aquifer; material: groundwater | place: USA | collected 2011-08-07 | depth 5.4 m
AGGTCCTACGTGCTTGCCCGCCGTAGTCCGCCAGAGGCGGATGTAGGGAGGGGTCCTATCCGTCCGATTAAGCTCCCGTGTAGTAAATCCCTCGGCCCACCCCTTCTTGCTTAACTTTTCCTTCCTTTTGTAACTGATCCATGATTCTTCGAGCGGTGGGCTTCGATAATGCCAGTAGCTTAGCGGCGTCTCCGGTGGTAACTCTTCCTTTTTCTTGAATCAGAGCCAAAACTCGGTCGGCTCGTCCTCCCAGTTCCGTTTGAAAATCCTTTGTCTCCTGCCTCATGGAATAAATCTTGCTGGAAACTTTGGATCCGAAAAAGATGCCTAGAACCTGCAAGCATATCTTTGACAAATCCTCCGGTAGAACGAAAGTTGAATTGAACGCTTGAATCGTAAAAGCCACCGCAAAGAAAATAAACCAAAGATAAATGAACACCGAACCCCACCGCGAAGGAAGCTCCTTTCCCATCCAGCGACGAACCTCTTTATCACCAGCGTAAGCGGTCACCAACGCAATATAAATAATCAACATCCCTGGCGGCATCGTAAAATCATCACGCAAAGCAAAGTCAATAATCATCAAGGCCAAATACAAAAGAGTATAGCCCGTTGTTAGTGGCCAAAGGACCTGTTGTTCGTGGAAAGGTTTTACCTCGGTAATATTTTGATCAGCCATAAAATTTCCTCCGTCAGAAGTGTTTGAATCATCCTACATGTCCTATCCCATGTTCAAACCACTTCCTTAAAAATTCAATAACTATTTTGGGCAGGTCCCCTCCAAACTACCGGCGGGCAGGCTGTCACCGGTGTTCCCCGGTGCTTGGCTTCGCAGGCGAACGGAACAAGCCGACGCCTGCTGGCCGACGCCCCCGGGGCCCCCACCGGCGCCAGCCCCACTGGGGCCACCCGCCCACGCTATTTTATTGACTCGATAATCTAGTGAGTTAAAGTCTTTTTGAAAATTTGCCTATAAGCTTTAAGTGATTTACACATGCTCCAAAAGATTCAACTTAGATCCATCATTCTTTTTTTAATTAAGTACCGCTGGATTGTTTTGGCCGGCATTCTGTTTCTCTTCATGTGGGCCCTCACCATATATTCAAAAAATATCACCTTATCTGATAATTCTCTGCCCGTCTGGTTGGACCACGATGATCCTGATTATATTGATTACCAGAATTATCTCAAAGAATTTAAAAACGATCGTTTAATGGCTGTTGCTTTTGAAGTTGGTGATCCTTTTGGAAACAAAGAACTGAATTTCATAAAAGATTTGAGTTCGGAACTTGAGAAATTACCCCAGATAAAAAAGGTCCTCAGCATTACGAACGCGCAGTACATTGAGTCAAAAGAGGATGAAATTATTATTAAAGGTTTATTTGACACGTTACCGAATGACAAGCGTGACATTGATGAAAAAAAAGCAATCGCAGTGGCTGATAAAAATCTCAACGGCGTGGTGTTTAATTTAAAAACAAATGTCTCCGCAATTTACCTGACGCTTGATATTGACTCAAGCGTTCAGTCAAGCAACAAGTTTTTAGAGATTTTAAAAACAACCGTTAACAAGTTAAATACATACAATTATTCCTACCACATGGTCGGTGCTCCAGTGAGTGATGCTGCTTTTCAACGCTTATCACTCAAGGATCAGGAAAGATTTCTCCCAGTTATTTATTTAGTTATCTTTTGTCTTACATTTATTTTTTTTAGGAATGTTTGGGTGGCCATTATTCCTTTAGTTGTACAGGCCATTGTCGTTATTCTTGTTGTTGCTCTTTATTTTGCTTTGGGCCACACAATGAACATTGTTGCAAGTATCATGGGACCCGTATTGGTGGCGGTATGTGTGGCTGACTCGGTTCATATGATGCTGAATTATTATGAAAATAGGGAAAAGGGCTTTGTGCATTTAGAATCCATTATCTTGGCAGCAGAAAACGCTTTGGTCCCTTGCTTTTTTACATCACTTACGACTTTTGCCGGTTTTATTGCCTTCAATGCCAGCTCAATAGTGCCAAATAAAGTTCTGGGTGTTTATACGGCCTGTGGCGTTATGCTAGCTTATGTATTTACTATTTTTTTCATCCCTTTACTTTTGAGCTTTTTATCCAATAAAGACTCTAAATACAGCCTACTTTTTGATGAAAACCATATCCAAAGGTTTCTGAACCAAGTTTATAACATTGTTATACGTCATAAATTCGCTGTCGTTCTGGTATTTTTATTAGGTACCATTGTTTCCAGTTATGGCATTTCTCGTATTCATATTGAGACGAATGTTGTTGAGTATTTTCCAAAGTTGGATCCTGTAAGGCTTGATATTAATTTCTTTGAAAAACATCTGGCAGGTGTAGGAACGTTTGAATTGATCCTTAAAGGTCAGGATCCATCGAGGGAAATAGCAAAAGATCCTAGGGTGTTAAAATTGATAGAAGATTTTAGAAATGAAGCCATGGGGATTGAATTCATGGCTAAGATATTTTCATATACGGATTACATCAAAAAACTAAATCGTGCCTTCCACAACAATAATGAGAAATTCTATATCATTCCTGATACTCAAGGGGCGATAGCCCAACTTTTGTTACTGGCCGAAAGTTCAGGTGATGGGGAGATAGATGATTTCAAAAATATGGATGATACCAAGATACATCTGAGCATTAAGAATTTTTGGAGAAATTCGGAATTGATGAGTGTTTACCTAAAAAAGTTAAAAAAAATGGCAGATAGCTACTTTAAGCCGATAGGTGTGGACATGACCTTGACAGGTTTTGAGGCCTTGTGGGTGAAAATCAATGACAGTCTTCTCAAGTCTGAATTCTATAGTTTTGGTGCGGCTTGTATCATGGTTATTTTAATGATGATTGTTGTATTGCGGAACTGGCAAATTGGCCTTTTAAGCATGATTCCAAACCTTGTTCCAATTTTATTTGCCCTGGGGATCATGGGGCTTTTGGGTATTCATTTGAACCTTACCACTGTTATGACAGCCGGTGTAGCCATTGGGATCACGGTTGATGATAGCATTCATTATCTTATTCGTTTCAAAAAAATCTTGAGCAAAGTAGGTGATTACCACCTGGCCATCAAGGAAACTAATAAGTCAATAGGAACCGCTGTGATTTTCACTTCTACAGTACTTGTGTTCGGCTTTGGTGTTCTTTGCCTAAGCCAATTTTCTCCTAGTGTTGATTTTGGCGCCTCTGTTGCCTTAACGCTATTCCTTTCTATTTTTTGTGAAATTTTCCTGATGCCAATTATATTGATTACAATAAAACCTTTTAAGATATCAGAAGGCAGTCCCGAAGCTTGATTTTTTGAGTTGATTGAAAGCTTATGCGTGAAACTCAGATAAGAAAAATCCCCGTTGACCAACTAGATCAGTTGGTAACTCATGAAACCAAGCCATTTGCTTCCTATCAAGCAGTTATCACAGGAGGATTAACTGGAATTGGAAAAGAAACAGCTACGCTTTTAACAAAGTTAGGTGCACGAGTTCATGCAGGAACTCACAGTATAGATCGATTTCAAAAGGGGGAAAGCCCTTTGGTAAAACCATTCCTGTTTGATCTTGCAAAACTTGAAATTTCTGCGATAGGAAATAGTGAACAGCCACTTGTACAAGTAGCTCAGCTGAAAAGTGAACTCCGGCTGGACGCAAGGCCAGTCGTACTGATACACAGCGCAGCAGCTGGAATGGAGAAAATTTTCCAAAGTAGATATTTTTTGAGAAGCCTTTTTGCACTGAAGAAAGCAGCCAATGACTCGGCAAGAGAAACTCTCATGAGCGGATTGAAAAGCTATATAGAAAATGCCTTCCCAGATGCTTATGAATATGCTCAAAAAGTAAATTCCATAGGGCCTAGTCTATTAACACAGCAACTTGCGGATGCTATGCCTGAAGGATCGTGGATCATCTATTTTTCTTCTCTGTGGTCGACTTATTCTGAAGAAGCAGATATTTCTGTACCTTCTTTCTACCGTCCGGTAGCTCAGACAAAACACCAGTTTGAAACATGGCTTTTGGAAAATGCCCAAGCATTTGGCCAAAGAGGAATTTGTACAGCCATCATCAGCGGTCATCTGGTAAGAGGGACGCAATCAGGAGATTTTTTACTCAAAATTATTGATCTTTTACCAGAGGAAAAAAGACAGACTATTGATGTTAAGCATCTTCCCACCATGCAAGATATGGCTACTGCGGTAGCATTCCTTCTTTTTAGGAATTCCGGGATTACACCAGGAAGAAATGGGGTATATGAAGTTTTTATTTTTAAAAATGGCGAGGTGACAACAGGGCTTACTGAGAAACAGTATCAACAGTTGGCCTCAATAAAACTGTTTTAATCTTACAAGGGGTACTCTACTTGTCTTTAGTAAAAAGCTTGGATCCCAGTTATTTCGTTACCCAGGATCAGTTTCTGGATGTCGTTTGTTCCTTCATAGGTGACGGCTGTTTCAAGATTACACATGTGACGCATGATGGGATATTCGCTGGTGATTCCACTTCCTCCGAGGATGAATCGGGCCATTCGTGCAACTTTGAGTGCCATCTCAGTATTGTTCATCTTCATCATCGAAATGTGAGCGCGGCGGGCCTTCCCTTCAGCCTTGAGTTGCGTAATCCTAAAAGAGAGGAACTGAGCTTTGGTGATTTCGGTGAGCATCTCTACGAGTTTCTCTTGAACCATTTGGTGAGAGGCGATGGGGCGATTGTTGAACTGCTTTCGAGTAAGCGAATAATCTTTAGCCACATTGTAACAAACCATCGCCGCTCCCAATGCTCCCCAAGCAACTCCAAATCGACCTTGGTCCAAGCATGAAAGGAGGGCAGAAGTTAAGGTTTCAGTTTTGTAGAGAAGATTCTCTTTTGGAATTTCACAGTGATCGAGGATTAGCTCTGAGGTGTCGGAGGCTCGGAATGAGTACTTGTTTCCCATCTCCTGAGCTTTAAAACCAGGCGTTCCCTTTTCTACAAGAAATCCACGGATGACCCCATCTAGCTTCGCCCATATAATCGCCACGTCAGCAAGTGATCCATTCGTAATCCACATTTTGGTCCCTTGTAAAACATATCCTCTATCGGTTTTTACAGCTCGGCTTCGCATCCCGACAGGATTGGAACCCGCATCGGGCTCGGAGAGGCCGAAACAACCGATCTTTTCCCCTTTTGCCATACAGGGAAGCCATTTCTCCTTTTGCTCTTCACTCCCAAAGGTGTAAATGGCATACATTACAAGTGAGCTTTGGACTGAAACAAAGCTACGTATGCCAGCATCTCCAGCCTCTAGCTCTTGGTTGAGAAGTCCATACGCAAGAGGATTGACCCCTGCACAGCCATACCCTTGAAGATTGGCTCCCAGAAATCCCCTTTCCCCCATTTCTCGGATGAGATGTGTAGGGAACCTGCCATTCTGGTAGTGCTCTTCAATGATAGGAAGAACTTTTTGATCGACGAAGTTACGAACAGTGTTTCGAAGGATCCGTTCCTCTTCGCTCAGTAGACTATTGAGATCAAGAAAATCAACGTCTTTAATCATCATAGAAACCTCTTACTATCTAGTTTTTTAAAATCGGATAGCAATTAAATCAAGAGCCGTCTATCTGAGTTAATAATATTTTTCCTGTCGAAGAACGAGGAAATTTATGCATAATGTTTATAATTTGGGGTCTTTTGTAGGGAGCCAACCTTTCAAGACAAAAAGCGACCACTTCATCACGTGTAACATTACAACTTTCAATATAAGCTGCGACTACGGTCCTATTCGAGGATGTTTCCGCTCGAACAAAGACATCATTTACACCGGACAAGTTATGTAAAGTTTCCTCTACCTCTTCTGGATCAATTTTACGCCCAGCAATGTTTATCATTCTTCCAAGCCGGCCTTTCAAAATAAGATGACCCTCTTTTGTAAGTAAACCTCGATCTTGAGTCATGTAATAACCATACTCATCAATATGACTAGCAAAAGAGGGCGCTTGTGTATCGAGATAATCAGAGGCCATCGATTGAGTTTTTATCCGAATCTGTCCAACATCTTCTGGAGGAACTGCAAAGCCCTGATTGTCCGTAATACGTATTTGGACTCCTGGCAGAGGGACACCAAGTGAGTCCATATTGAGACCATCGTTAAATGTACAGGGTCCAACTTCGACTAAACCGTAGTAATTGCATATCCCTAATCCTGTCTGTTTTTTCCAAATATCCAAAACATCCAAAGAAAGAGGGGCGGCTGAACTGACTGCAAGACGGAGATGCGATAGCAACTGACTTATATGTTCTTTGCTAACGAGAAGTTGATAAATAAATGGAAAAGCTACAAGAATGGATGGATTAAATGCTCTCAAATTTTTCGACAAGGAACTGAATACAAGTCTCCCGGGATGTAATATAAGCGTGGCGCCCACAAGCAAAACCGACAGCAAAGAAGTATTGAAAGCTAATCCATTGTTAAGTGTCGCTAAACATAGAATTCGGTCCTCTGATGAAATACCTGCTGCTTCCTGCCAATTGCGAGCCGCGTTCAAAGCAGCCTCTTCTGAAAATTGTAGGCAGCGAGAAAATGCCGTTGTTCCAGAGGTGAAACGACCAAAAGCAACATCTTCCCGAACTCGAACTGGACTTAGCTCATCCTGTGAAATATTTACCGCAAATAACTGGTAGTTTCGAAGGCTGGACAAAAAATTAAAGGATACTAGTCCTTGTGGCACATTGCCCTCCATGACTATTGCTTTCACTGCACAACGATGAATCACTTTCTCTAACTCTGTTGCGGTCCATGAAGGGTCACAAAATATGGGCATTTTGCGGCTGGCAATTGACCCCAACATAAAGACAAGCGATGCAGGCCTATTTTGGGGAACAAAAAGTATGGGGCCTTCCTTTACATCGCTTATCAACCATTGTCGTACTTCATTGATAGAATCTATCAACTTCTTGTAGCTCCACGTCTCATCTCCAAAACAGATTGCAGGTTTACAATCAAACTTATTACAAGCCAGTTTGAGAGCCTCCCATATATAAGAATCTGCGCTCATACAAATTGATTTTCCCTGAGTAGTCGTTTTCATGGACCCTCCACTTCAGCAATAAACTTTTGGACCGCTCTCTCAAAAGCATCTGTGGCCTCTAAGTACGGTGCGTGGCCTGCGAAATCTATCGTCTGCATTTTAGCTTGAGGTACAAGTTTGCACATCGCACCAAGTGACATAGGACTTGCCAGAAAATCTCCCTCACCGGTCAAGAACAGCGTTGGACATTGGATTTGTCCTAATTTCGTAGGACAGTCATCAACATATAATAATGCACTTAAATGGCAATGGAGTTGCTCATATGAATGGAGTGCTAAAAACCGTTCCCTCAGGGCCAAATAGGCAGTGACTCCGCCATTTTCAATGGTACGGTCACTATAAACCAGAGGAAAGAGATGATCAAATAATCCCTGAACACTTCCTTTTTCAAGGCTGTTTAGCCAAGAACGTATCAGGTATTTTCGCCGTTGAGAGCCATAGGGGCAAAAGATCGGGGCTACTAAAATCAAACCTTTAATACGCTCAGGATAAGTGTTACAAAATTCTCGACAAATTAAAGTAGAGGTCGAACTTCCCAGAAGATAGGTTTCTTGGACATCCAAGATATCAAGAAGCTTTCTCAGGTCTTCAACGAAACAATTAAAATCCAAGTCTTTACGATATGGGACAGAGTCACCTTGCCCCCGTAAATCATATGTTAGAATCCTACATTGTTTAATAAGATGCCGAGTAAAATTACGCCATGCACGAGATGTAGTGAAGAAGTTGTTAACGATGGTTAATAATGGTCCCTTACCTCGCAATTCGTAATAAAGTTTACAATCGTCCAAGTCCGCTAAAAAAGTCTCTTTTTCATCTAATTCGCTGATGGATCCATTTTTAACCATGATAAAATCGACTTTTACGTTTCAGTTGATCTACTAAAATTTTTTGTGCTTTTTCTGGAGAACCAGAATCAAAGGGAGGCTGAGGATCGTATTCGATCATCAACTGGATACGTTGCGCCTCTTCTGGTCCATAAAGATCAGCGACGATAGCCAATGCCATATCGATACCTGCAGATACGCCAGCTCCTGTCATTACTTTTCCATCTTTGACAATTCTTTCTCGTCTTGGAAGACCACCGAGACGAGCAAGCTCTTCCATAGCTAGCCAATGCGTGGTAGCAGGTCGTCCCCCCAAAATGCCGGCTTTTGCCAACAAAAGGGCACCAGTACATACAGAGGTTGTCAATTTCGCTTGGGCACTCTGTTCCATAATAAAGTTTATGAGCTCACTATCTTCCATGGCCTGTGTCTGCCCGGGACCTCCAGGAACAATTAAGACGTCTAGCTTAGAACAAGTTTTGAAAGTTTCGTCAGGAAGAATTCGAATGTTATGCTCCGAGATAACCGTTTCTAAATTTTTGGCGATCAAAATACATCTCGCACCGTCACAACGAGTAAGCACTTCGTGCGGACCTATGAGATCTAATCCTGTAAAACCGGGATAAATAACGAAGCCGAATAAAGATTTTTCTTTTTCCATCTAGCTAACCCCCCCCTAGAAGATAAGACATGATAATGGCTTATATATACTTACTCGTTGCATCTGCCTTGTCACCATGGCACACAGAGACACCGAAAGATTGGATCGCAATAGGCTGAATTGCTGTGTTTCCGAGGAAATTTGATACTTCACAATCAGAAAATCCCCCAATGGTAGTGGTGCCAATAGAACAACGTGCAGCCTCTCTGTAAAGTGCCGCACATATAAAACCAACATTAAGTACGATAGAACGGTATCCCACATAACCTGCAACAGCAAGATCACGCTTGTTAGTAACAAACACCAGTGCGAATGCGGAATGGGTTAAAATCGATTGCTTCTGACAAGCCTCTACGAGACCATTGGTAATCTTGTTAAGTGATTGTACTTCAATAGTTGGTATCCCTCTTGTTATGATCTGAGGAAAATGAATAGCGGCTTCTACCATTCTTTCATACTGTGATGCCTCTAAATATTGTCCTGTAAAGTCTCGGGCAGAATAGCGTTTGTCAGCCAGCATACAAGCTTCTTCAGCCGAAGTCTTTGCCAACCGTGGACACTTTGATTTCAGAGCCTTAGAAGGTAATAATGTTTTTCGATGAAATGAAAGTACCCGGTTCAAAGCTGGACTTAAGCTGGGAATGTCTTCTATAGCTTTTTTGTGCGCACTGGGAAATGGGCTCACTGTAGAAGGTATATAGGTATAGGGAACTGTACGTTTTTGTTTCAACCCAATGACCAAGATAGCCCCCTCGCTATCGCAAAGATCCAAGCTCTTCTCAAGTCTAGCTGAAGGTGAATGAAGGGTAATCTCCAAATTTGGATCCAATGAATGCGCCATGAAAATAAGATTAGATGCTACGTTAGCTGCATCCAGTAAACAGTAGCGATACCCTCTCACACCATATCGCTGTACTGACCGCCAGAAAACGGAGGTAAGAATAATAGCATCGATCCCATCAGCTAATCCTAGTTCGTGCATAATCCACCGCGATTCTACAACTGGAACTCTATAAAATTCATGGGTCACAAAATGGTAGTAGAGTACAAGACAATCTTTAATGGTTTTAACGGAAATGAAAATTTCCGTTGGATATAATCCCCCTGCTGATGGCGATCGCCGTGTAAAGCGTTGTTCGGGATACTTCGGGTAACGAAACCCATAAGCCCACTCTAAAAGTTGTTGCACATGCTGTAAGCGGTTAAGAAGCTGATCATCATCAGTGGTATAGGGAATGCCTTCAGCCCAAAACCGCCTCATCGGATCGTTTGAACAACTTACGGTTTGAACAAGAGAATGCCGGTCATTAACATCCTGACGGGCTAGATCATTCATGAAACGAAGTTTATTTTCCTCTGTTGCTACCATGTCTTTGTCTCTTCCCATGTTTGCTTAACACGTCGGACGCAGTAATCCCAAAATAATTTAATAGAAAGATTACTGTAAATATATTCCTTTTTCTTGGTTACATCTTCTGAAGAGGAAATATGAAATGGAGTGTGAAGAGACTGAGCTAGCAATTGAATTTTACAACTTCTTTCAAGTATTTGTGCAAGAACAGTTGCCTCGCGAATGGATTGCCCCACAACCACGCTACCATGATTTCTCAATAAAACAGCTAAACAATCACCCAAGGCATTGGCCACATCGTAAGCAATTTGGATATTCAAAACAGTTTGGCTTGTTTTTACAAATCGAGCAATGCGACCTTGGAAGCAAGCACCATCATGAGAAACAGGCAACACTTCTAAATCAGTGGCCCCGAACACTAATGAGTATGGAGCATGGCTGTGAATAATAGCATTCACATCTGGACGAATTTCGTAAATCGCTTGGTGCAGAGGAAGTTCTGGAGGGGCAGACGAATTTACAGGAAGTTTGTGATCTACAAAAGCCATAAGCATATCATCTGGTCTGGCTTCGTTAAAACCACACATCGCTTGCTTGATAAAAAATCGGTCACTTTTTGGCAGGCGTGCCGAAATTTGACCCTGATTAAAATCATCATGGCCATCTAACGATAGCATACGAGCCGCAAGGGCCAGATTTACGGACAGTTTTTTTTCTGCTTGCGTTAAGAGAAGTCCATGGGTTGTTTCAACAAATGGAAGCTTCATATCAATTTCCTCAAACTTTGGTTCCCAGTTGCCTGCCAATATAGAGAGTCATGGAATTCAAAGATTGAAATGTTTCTGCCGGTAAGTTGTCATCCCACTCAATACCAAATTCATCTTCAACGGCGACCATGAAGGAAAGAATTGTAAAAGAGTCCAGCCCAAGGTCTGAAAGTGATGTCTCGCTCAAGACTTCAGGCCGCATGTCTTTCAACGCCTCTTCAACAAATCGGTATAAAATGATTTTTAATCGATCCCTAATACTATCTAAATTTGATGTATCTTTCATGATTTTTTCTTCTCATATTTATAGACTATAATTTTGTCGTTTCCGAATTGAATCTTAAGAGAGACTTGGGCAATTTAGCTAAGCCTTCCGATTTCTGTACATAAAAACCATTTTCACTCATTGGAATCTTATTAACAAGCGATCCACTTACAAAATAACTTCCATGAGGTATGATCAGACCAGATCCAAAAGTTAGATTGGTTCCAATCATCACATCATCTCCAATACAGCATCCTAAAAGAAAATAGGGTGTTTCTATTCTTTTCCCATCTACCAAAATAGAGATATTTGTCCTCGTCAGGTTCAAATCAAGCATGGTACTCGTCGCTGGCACGAAAGACCCGTTACCCACTATACAGCAGTTAATATTTTCAATCATCAACATAGAACCTTGTCCTATGGAACAATTATACATTCTTGTCCTGCTAATATAGGAGTTATCACCTATAGAGGATAAATTGATCGATGTTCCGTCTGCAATACTAACGTTATTTCCTATACAAGATGCACGCAATCTACAATAAGCCCCTATCCTCACTTTATCTCCAATGACACATCCCTCTAAGCTCGCTGTTGGATGAATTTTGCTATGTCTTCCTACTTTGTTAATCATACCTGCCACCCGAGGTGAAAGAACAATCTCTTGAAAAAATGGACTCCGTTTCACAATCCATGAAAAATATTTCAGTCCATCCAGGCATAACTGTCTACAGATCAAACTGTTTGCTAAGAGCACATCCGGCCATAAATCGATGTCGATTGCATAATCTAGAGGAAGATTTAACCGTACATCTTTTTTATTGAAAATCGGAATAGGTAACATTAATGGATCGGAAACAGGAACTTCAGGAATAATTTCAACTCTGCCAAGTCCATCATGAATGCTCATTCCCATTGGCACATAATAGATACCAACAGGATTAAAATTTTGGCTATCATTGTCACTGTAACACCAGCTAAAAATGCTTTTTATCGTATAACATTGTGAGACTGCATTATTTTTCCTAGCTTTTTTCAGAAAAGATAAAATTAATCTTTTTGAAAACAAAACATTATCATGTATGACTAAGCAAGATTGTGAAGCAGACGAAATTTGATTTTGATCGTTTATGTATTGAAATTTGAACCCCAATGATTTTAATGTTGACTCTTGTATCTCCTGGAGAGACCGATGCCCGATCTTGATTTGTTGAATCGGGGAAATAAAGGGTTCTATTATCTTATTGGTCTTTAATATAAAAATGATAGGGGTAGTTAATTGATTCATTCTTCACGATTTTTAGTGTGGACTTTTACATCTTGTCAAGCCGTATCTCCCTCAGGATCTTCTGCGGGAATACCTTAGTATTACGGCCTAAAAAAGTCCAGGGTCTCCTTGAGAAGGCCTATTTAGATAGTGTTATGACAATCGAGTAAGAAAGCGGGGCATTAAAAAAATTGGGAGGGATTTATATGGATCTTCTTTACTTTTATAGTCCGGGGGCCTGTTCTCTTTCAGGAATGGTGGTGCTGGAATGGTTGGGGCTATCCTACCAGCTTTGTCGTATCGAACGTGAGTTACGTGGTACTGATGCTTTCAAGAAAGTAAATCCTTTGGGAAAAGTGCCAGTGCTTAAAACGCAAGATCGTTTCATTACCGAAAATAGCGCTATTTTACTGTATTTAGCCCATCTCAAGCCGGAAGCCAAACTTACACCATCAATCGGGAGTGTCCCGTGGGATAAACTTAATCAATGGCTCTCTTACTTGGCGAGTGGTTTTCATGTGGCGTTTTATCCATACTTTGCTCCTTTTCGATATATTGAGGATAAAGCCTTGCATACCCAAATCAAAAAAGAAGCCATCGAAAAAATTCGACACCAAATGAAATATGTCAACGAACATCTTGCAAAAAATGAATGGATGTTGGGAAGCCAGAAAGGGGTACTGGATCCTTATCTTTATACGATGAGCCGATGGGCCAATGGAATATTTAAAGTGCCTGAAGAATTTTCTGAAGTGAACCGGCATCAGAAACAGATGGAAGAAGATTCGGCCTTAAAATTTGTGCTTTCGATTGAAAAGAATGAACCCACCCAAAGTCCATCGGGTGCTTTTAAAGGACATGTGGAGTTGGGGAAAGTGTAATTTTTCTTCTTATAATCACTTACAAAATTTGTGTCCAAAGATCAGATATTTTTGTCACGTCTTTTGGCGCATTGCGTTATCGGGCATGGGAATGACCTTGAACTTTGATTTTATCTATTATAAGAAAAGATTGTGTTCTTAACAGGCTTGTCCAACTAGAGGGGTAAAATGATGAATAGAGAAAAATTAAGGCAGAAAATACAATCCATTTTGATCGATACTTTGGAGATCAGTGAAAATGATTTGGATTTTGATATCCCTCTTCAGGAATTGGGATTGGACAGCCTAGGTACGGTTGAATTGATTACAAAAGTCGAGTCAGTTTTTGAAATAGGTCTGCCAAGTGATATTTCTAAAATCTTAAAAACTGGCAATGACATTGTTTACTATCTTGAGAAGTTGCAAGAAGATGCTGACTAAAATTTTTAAATATTCCTCTTATGATTTGGTCCTTGTTTGTTTAGCCATCATTCAATTCACCTATAACATTTTCTGGCTGACCCATTATAAAACTTTTTCTCCCGGCCTTAATTTTTTGGCTTTTTTAGCTTGTTCCTATTTCATACATTATAATGTACGTACCATCAGCCATAACCATGTGCATTGTCCCTTTTTCAAGAATGAAAAATTCAATGAACTTTTTGCTTTAGCAAATACTTCAAATATATTTCTCCCTTTTACCTTTTTTAGGATACACCATCTCGTCCATCATCGTTATTCCAATGACACAAATAAAGAAGGGAAAGCCAAAGATACATCGTCCACCTATCTCCATGGGAAAAACGAGAGGCAAGAGCCTATTATAACTTATGCTCTGCTTTCTTATGGCAGGCAAATAGGGGAAATGGTCAGATCGGCCCGTGTTTTTAAGAAGAGGCAATTAAGAACATTTTACAAGGAAACGTTTCTCATTTTTATTTTGGGTGTTTTTTATGTTTTCATTGACTGGAAATGGTTTTGTTTTTTATACCTTCCAGCCTATTATTTGGGATGGTGTCTTATCCACTTGGAAAATTATTATGAACATTACCGCGCCACAAACCCGGAAGATCGATTTGCTAATTCCGTCAGTTACTACGGCAAATTCTATAATTGGTTCTGTTGCAATGAGGCTTACCATCAGGAACATCACATTGAACCTTTTAGGCATTGGAGAAAACGTCCCTTGACCCGTTACAAGTTTAAGGAGGAAATGCAAAGAAGCAGAGCGTATGTAGCGCATATTCCCAGTTTGTTCGGTTTTCTTGAATCGATATTTGGAAGGAGATACTCAAATGGTTAACGAGTTATCAGACTTTCAAACCATTATTGATGTTTTAAGGTTCAGAGCTTTAACCCAGCCCGAAAAAATAGCCTATACCTTTCTTGGGGATGATGATGTTAAAACTTCTATTTCATATTTTGAACTGAACCGGAAGGCGAAGACCGTGGCGACCTTTTTAAAGGCCGCCGGATTGAGTGGAAGCCCCGTCCTGCTAGCCTACCCAACAGGTATTGAATTTATTATTTGTTTCTTGGGATGCCTTTATGCCAGGTCCATAGCCATACCCGTATATCCGCCTGATCCGATTAATTTAAACAGCACTCTACCGAGATTGGAAGCCATTGTTGGAAACTCCGGCAGTAAAGCACTATTGACTGATGCCAACTTAATTGAAAGTGTATCCCCCCTTTTGGGTCATTTCCCGCTTTTTTCGGCGTTAAAGAAAATATCATTAAACTCGATTGACGTGAACACCATAGATGAAGACATAGGAAGCGATGTAGGCTTGGATACAATCGCTTTTTTACAATATACTTCTGGATCCACTTCAAGGCCAAAAGGGGTCATCCTTAATCACAAAAACATCATCGAGTTTGAAAAAAGATTGCAATGGGGCATGAGTTTTTATGAAGACGCCACATATGTTGGGTGGCTTCCCCTGCATCATGATGCAGGACTCATAGGAAACACCCTATGTTCTTTATATGGAGGAACCCATTGTGTGTTTATGTCCCCCCTTACTCTTCTGAAAAGGCCTTTCAAATGGCTTAAAGCAATTAGCGATTACAAGGGAACAACAAGCGGGGGGCCTAATTTTGGTTATGAATTATGTGTAAGGAAAGTGAGTGAAGAGCAGAGGAATGCATTGGATTTGTCGCACTGGAAAGTGGCGTGGAGTAGCGCTGAACCTGTTCGTTATGAAACTATAGAAAGATTCTCTTCTTATTTTCAACCATGCGGCTTTAAAAAAAGTAGCTTTCATCCATGCTATGGTTTGGCAGAAGCCACATTGGCCGTCACCTATTCTAAAGAAGGCCCAAGGTACATTCATTTAGAAAGAAAGTCTTTAGAGAAAAATATCGCTAAGGTTGACATCCAGACCACTAATTCAACCATTTTGGTTTCCGCAGGTAAAATCTATACGTACCAAAATCTCAGAATCATTGATCCAAAGACACGACAGGAATGCCGAGAGGATCAAGTGGGGGAGATTTGGATACAAGGGCCTAATGTTGCCCTTGGTTATTGGGATAATCCTGAGGAAACAAAAACGACGTTTCAAGCTGAGATTGAAGGAAAGGACTTGGGCTTTTTCCTTAGGACCGGTGATATGGGTTTTTTAAAAGACGATGAACTATATATCACGGGCCGGTTGAAAGACATGCTCATTATAAGGGGGCAAAATTACTATCCTCAAGACATTGAACTTGTCGCTGAGAAAGCCCATCCTTCAATCAGGCCCGGTTGTGTGGCTTCTTTTTCTACAGAAAATAATGAGGAAGAGAGATTAGTCTTATTGGCTGAAATTTACTCGAAGGATGTCAAAAAAAATAATAACGATGAAAAGATATATGAAGAATTCCTGACATCCATCAAAAGGAAGATTCAAGCTGCTGTTATTGATTTCTTCCAAATTCAGGCCTATAAAATTATCTTACTAGAGGAAAATACCTTGCCTAAAACTTCGAGCGGAAAACATCAACGCTTTCTTGCTAAGGAAAAATTCTTAAAAAACTCTCTTAGAGTACTCTAATTTTATTTTCAGAATTATAAAATATGGTTAAATTAAAAAAATGAAAAAAGGGCTTGTTATAGAGGGGGGAGGAGTCCGTGCTTCCTATGCGTGTGGTGTCCTTCTCGCTTTCAAGGAATTAAAGTTTGATCAATTTGACGTTGTTACAGCAACATCATCTGGTGCTTGTTGCGGCGCTAATTTTGTAGCCGGAGAACCAGAAAAAAATAGGTTTCTATTGGAAAGTTATACAAAAAAAGGATTTGTTAAATTTCAAAATATTCTAACTTCAAAAAATGTAGTAGATATAGATTTTTTAATTGATCAGGTACTCAAATTTGATGTGCCATTAAATGATGTTAAAATTAAAAATTCCAATAAGCTTTTTCTGATTGCTGTAATGGATTATCAAACGGGGAAAACTGTTTATTTTAATAACCGAGAACACGATATATTTGAGGTCCTCCGTGCAAGTTGTGCCATGCCTTATATGTATCGTAAAAAGGTCCTATTCAATGGCCGACGTTATCTTGATGGAGGCATGGTAGCCTGTATTCCTCTAGATAAAATTATTGAAGAAGGTTGCAAAGAAATTTTTGTAATTAGAACGAGAGAAAAATCATATAGAAAACCTGAAAACAAGATTCCTATCTGGGTACATCGTTTAGCTTTTTCAGATAGTCCTGCCGTAGTTAATTGTTTCCAAAATAGACATATCCATTACAATCGAATGACAGATTTGATAGACAACCCACCTCCGGGCATTACAATTTATGCTATTGCCCCGAAGAAAAAATTATCTTTGAGTCGCCTAAGCCAAAATAACGAGAAAATAAATACTTCTTTCAATCAAGGCTACGAAGATGCCCTTTCTTTTGTTCAAGAGTATATTAAAAATCGTGGTTCGACTTGAAAGATAAGAAATGGAAAAAATATTTTCATCACAGTTACAAACCCAAGTTGATTTGCTCAAACGAATTAAAAAAAACATAGGGCCAATAAACACGACTTCCCATCTGCCTATGGTCGAAGATCTTATCGATATAGGTATGAGTGAAAATCATGAAATAATTTACAAAGCTAAAACTTATAGAGATGAATCTCTGGGGCATCTTTCTTGGTTAAAAATACTACATTGTTTAAAAACTATATTGGTACAAGCACGACGAGGGATATCTTTTTCAAAAAAGGAAGATGTATCGGGGTTTAATCATCTACATATACTCATGGGAGCTCAGGCAGCCCACATTTGTAGAATTAAAATAAATGTAAAAGGGTATGAAAATTTAGATCCTAATCGATCCTATATTTTTGCGCCCACTCATGGGAGTATATTGGATTCATTCCTACTATATTTGGTACTCAACAGTTGGAATTTAGGTTTTCTTGTTAAGGACGAATTCCGCACAAATTTTTTTCTTCATCTTCTTGCGGGAAAGGCAATGAAATATTCAAATAATTTTTTCTTTGTTCAACGGGGAGATATCAGTTCGGGCATGGAAGCAATGAATCAGATTACCACTCATGTGATTAATAATAAGAATAAGATTTCAATGGTTTTATTCCCCCAAGGAACTCTCTCTAAAGCAAGAATAGACAATGCCGGTAAAAGAATTGATGGTGATTTGTATGCAAAAGGCCCGCTACAGGGGGGTGTTGCCTATCTTTCAATGGCCACTTTACGGTTGGGGAATCCTATTGAAATTGTGCCTATTGTTGTTAATGGAGTTAACCGAATCTGGCCTAAGATTTCAAGCCCAATACTTGTAAATCAAAATGTTGAGTATATTATATCCAAGCCCATACACCCTTCTGAATTTCAAAACACAACTAAACCTATAAAAGCTATTTTGAAAAAAATTGACCAAGTATACAGGGCCAACTATAAAGCACCGATTTCCCCTTCTTAGCTTTTACTTTAAAAAAGTATAGCGTTCTATTGATTAAAATAAGCCGTTTTCCATTTTCTTTTCTTAGCTTCCTTTTTTAAAAATCGATCTGGATTCACAACAACTGGATTTCCAACAGCCTCAAGTGAAGAAAGGTCAACGATACTGTCGCTGTAAACGTAGCAATTTTTTAGATCCAGATTTTGGTTATTCGCATAATCGTAAAGTTTCTGTAACTTGCCTTCTCCATAACAAAATGGTTCCTTGAAACAACCAAGGAAAACTCCATTTTTAACCTCCAATTCAGTACAAATAAATTTATCAACTTTAATCAGCTCGCCTATGGGTTCAATCATATAATTACTTTCCGCAGAAAATAAAACGATCTCATGTCCTCTATTCCGATGGCTATCTATAGTATTTAGAGCATCTGCGTATAAATACGATTTAAGTTTATCATAAACAAATTCCCTATTAATTTGGCGAGTATCTTTTTCAGGTGTCCCTTCGAGCCATTTAAGAATCCTATGAGAAAATTTATTTCTATTAAGCAAATTAAATTTATACTGTAAATTCCAAAAAAGAGCTTGTAACACTTTGGATAAAGTAATTAACTTTCTCTTATAGAGGTACTTAATATAAAGCGACCCCGTTGAGCCTTTAACTAGAGTATGATCAACATCAAAAAAGACACAAACTTTTAAATCATTATCCATTTGTTTCGATTTATTTTTGATTTTTTTCTAATAAATAAAGCACCTAAGATAATGCATTACCGATAGTAAATAAGCAAAATATTATTCTCCACTAGCCCGCATTAATTAAATCGGTCGCAAGAGAGCTTGGAGTTTTTATGGAAGGATGGAATAGAGGGCGTAGCAATCGCGGGCTCCGATCATGAACCAAAAGGGGCTCCTTTACAGCGGAGTTACAACGAAGCCTTTAACCACTCGAGAGCTCCTTTATTTTTTTGCCAAGAGGTCATCAAGGCATGGGCGCAGGCCTGGGCTTCGCGTTCATCACCCATGCCGATATATTCAGGAAGTTTTTTGGGAAGTTTTTTAAATTGAAGCAGATAGTTTGGGACATACTTGTTGGTATTGATGGCTTCACGAAGCAATTGTTTTGAGTCCACACTGTCAGCGCCCTCCTTGAAAAAAGAATAGAGAGCCTGGGCATAAACCCAGGCTGCGGCGCCATCATTGGGATAAGCTTGAAAAAGCTGCCCCAATTCTTCAAATTTAGATAGTTCCAATAAATGAGCGGAAAGAATGTACCGAATGCCTTGATTGTCATTTGGGTTTAACCGCAGTAATTCCTGATAATGTTTGATGGCTTCGTCATGCTTGGGTGAATCACCCTTGTCTTGAAGCCAGAGGCATCCCGCCAGGCCAGACTTGGCCCGCATATAGGGGCGTGTTTCAAGGATTCCCCAAAAATGGCCGACTTCTTTTTCAAACATTTTCTTTCCAAGGGCTCTCTCCCCCGCCTCAACTCCTTTTTGATACAGATCAGTAGCTTGATCGAGAGAGGGATTGGTATCCTCAGCAAGAATATTGTAGGCATCCGCACAATCTGGTGAAATTTCAATCGCCCTTTTCGCCAATCGAACTCTTTCAACAGCGCTTCCACTTTCCCAGGCATCATAAACAAGCTCCTGAGCTCTCTCCAGAGCGGATTGGGGAGTTACCTCCGGTACATCACCCTTATTTTCCTGAAGTGTCTTTTGCAGAAAAGCATTCATTTCTTCAGGACTATCAAACTCCTTTTGGGATAAAAGCCGATGAATATTGGCATTGATTCTTTCGGTCAAACGAGGAGGAGGGATATCAGGTTTGATGGCCAGGTTCGCACTTGGGCTTCCACCACAACATTTTTTATACTTCTTCCCGCTACCGCAGGGACAGGGTTCATTTCTTCCTACTTTCGCTGGTAGGGAGCCCACATCAGCCTCAATAAGATCACCGTTTTCATTCCTAACGAAGAGCCTCTGAAGCCCATGATTTTCAAATTCGCTCTGGTACTGGCTGATGAGCCGGTCATATTTTTCAAAAAAAATCTCCCGGCTCATTTTTTTGATCTGCGCCGGATCAAATTGACGACGTAAATCTCGCACGACGAATCTCTCTGCCAGTTTTTCCCAAAATACGTCATTCTCATAAGGTTCAATAAATTTTTGAGCCCATTCCTCAAGCTCTTGTGTCGGGAAATAACCATTTAAATCCGTATCAAATTCCGCAAGTTTATTTTCTCCAAATTCCGTGTGATGGGAGGCAATGAAGCTTTCCATCTTTGTGAATTCAGATTCGCTGTCGTCATCCGAATAAGAATTGATGACCCAGTTGCCAATGTTAACCAGCAAAAGCAGGTCTTTGTACTGATCTTTCGTGAATAAAATAGGAATTTTCTTTTCTTTCATAATAACCTCCCAATTACTTGATGAGATTGGAAAGCTTGACCAGCAATCAGAAAAAATCAAGGAAAAATTGATTCATATCGATGCAAGTGGGAATATCGAAGGGCCGCGAGTGATTTAAATTAAGGAGCAGGCGTTTTTCTATCGGGGGTTAAGGTAGCCTGTCTATCCTTCGACAGGCTCAGGACAAGTTTTTATTGCCGAGAGGGGAATCGGGAAGGAGTCAAAGGGGGACACGCTCGGACACTCGGTTTCAATCGCACTGCAAGACGAGTGACGCACCTTTGGGAAGGAACCAAAGGGGTGGCGCGCGGGTTGCCACTCGCACACGCGGAGGAACTCGTCCTGCAAAACAGGTGACAGTCGAAAGGCTGGCGCCTGTTTTGCTCACTCGGATAGTGGGAATCGCGGAGCATCAATTCGATTCCAGAATCCGATTCGGTTTCATTTGCC
>OBEQ011249139.1_pt1 | contig 20844 bp, 20 predicted proteins | sample 1670901 | NCBI WGS metagenome assembly OBEQ01 (sample SAMEA104232315, study PRJEB22302) | groundwater metagenome | biome: forest; feature: aquifer; material: groundwater | place: USA | collected 2011-08-07 | depth 5.4 m
CGTGGCAATCTCAATGAGGCCGTCAGTTGCTTTCAGCAACTGACAGGCCGAATTGATCCCGAACGAAGTGAGGGATCCTTCGCTGCGCTCAGGATCAATTCCAACAAGGGATTGCTGAAAGCAATCCCTGTTGTCATTGAGATTGCTTCACCGTCCCGCCAGAATGGCGGGCCTCCCCGCAATGACGAGCCCAGCAGGGTTTTGTTAGGTACTCTAAATCTTCCAGTTTTGGGATTTCAGTAGAACAGCAGAATACCTTTTTTCATGATCGTGCCCTTTCCAATTTAAGGCTGAAAACGTCTCATAAGTTTACTCGCATGCGTACGATCAAAATCGTTCTTGAATATGACGGGACTCATTTCTTAGGTTTTCAGAAACAGAAAAAGGGCCGAACCGTGCAAAAAGAGCTTGAGAAGGCTCTTTTGAGAATCTTGCGTGAACGTGTTCGAGTCAATCCGGCCGGTCGTACGGATAGCGGTGTTCATGCCCGAGGGCAGGTCGCTCATTTTTCCACAAAATCAAAGATCCCTCTCTACAATCTCCAACGCGCTTTGAATACCTATCTGCCTCATGACATTGCTGTGAAAGAAATTGAGGCGGCCCCTTCGGATTTTCACGCCAGATTCAAAGCCAAGCGTAAAGTTTATTCCTACCGCATTCTCATGGGTCAGACAAGATCTCCTTTGTCGCGTTTTCATGCCACTCACTACGGTCATCCCTTGAATGTCTCACGGATGAGGAAGGGAGCCCGGCTTCTTTGCGGTGAACATGATTTCCGTTCTTTTCAAGCCCATGCGGATGGCGAACAAAGTTCGGTACGTACGCTTTATTCTGTCCGTTTGAAGGAGCAGAAACCCTATTTGACAGTGACTTTTGAAGGGAACGGCTTCCTTTATAATATGGTAAGAAATATGGTCGGCACCCTTCTGGAACTTGGGCGGGGCAAGATCACGCTAGGAGAATTTAAGAAGATTCTTGAGTCGCGTGACAGATGCCTTGCCGGGCCGACAGCTCCGCCTCAAGGGCTGACTTTGGAGAAAGTTGTCTATGAAAGATCGTAGCGTTCCAAAGATTAAGTTCTTCTTATTCCTTGCCGTGCTTGTTTTCTCCTGCACAGGTTTTAGCTTAGCTCAGGAGATCCGCGAGCCTTATGTGGCGGGCAGTTTTTATCCCAGTGATAAAGATGAATTGAATCGTATGATTGATCATTTTCTGGCCAAGGTACCTGATCAAAATAAGGAGACCGATGACCTCGTTGCTTTGATTGTCCCCCATGCAGGTTATAGGTATTCCGGCCAAGTGGCCGCTTACGCCTATAAGCGGCTCGTGGGTCTTAGTTTTGATACCGTGATTCTGATCGGGCCTTTTCATAAAGCTCTGTTCTATGGTGCCTCAGTTTGGAAATCGGGAGTCTGGAAAACACCGCTTGGTGATGTGGAGGTGGATTCTGAACTGGCGGAGTCGATCAGCAAGGAAAATAAGGAATTCAAGTTTATTCCTCAGGCTCATTTGACGGAACATTCCCTGGAGGTTCAGATTCCATTTTTGCAGAAGGTGTTGAAGAATTTTAAAATCGTTCCGATTGTGGTGAGCGATCCTTCGCTGGAAAATTGTCGCCTTCTGTCCAGCGCTATTCTCAAGAGTATTTCAGATTCGCATAAGAAAATTCTGATCATTGCTTCCACAGATATGAGTCACTATCATCCCGATGAAATAGCTCAAAAGATGGATCAGGCGGTGCTGGATTCTCTGGCGAAAGGAGATTTGGAAGAACTTTTTGGAACTCTTTCTTCAGAGAAAGGAGAGCTTTGCGGCGGCGCTGCGACGCTCACCCTTTTAGAAATTGCAAAGTTGATATCTTCAACGGAAGTCCATATTTTGAAGCATGCTACCAGTGGTGATGTGACGGGCGACAAAAGTTCGGTCGTCGGTTACAGCGCTTCGGTGATTTACAAAAAGCAGAATATGACGGAGAATAGAGGCGGAAATATGCTCAGCGAAGCTCAACAGAAACAACTTCTGAAAATTGCCCGCCAGGCCATTGAGACTTATCTGGCAACAGGCCAAAGTCCGGAACCTGCCGTGGACGATTCTTTCCTGCGTGAACCAAGAGCTGTTTTTGTGACTTTGCGCAAGGGGGATGCATTGAGAGGATGTATCGGCCGCACGGTGGCTGTCGAACCTTTGTACCTGGCGGTGAGAAATATGGCCATTGAGTCTGCCACTCACGATTTCCGGTTTGAACCGGTGAGACGGGAAGAACTGAAGGATTTGACCATCGAGATCTCAGCCTTAAGTCCTCCTCAAAAGGTTAAGAGTGCGGATGAAATTGTGATGGGGAAGCACGGTGTGACTGTCGTGAGGGGAAATCGTTCGGGTGTGTTTCTGCCCAAGGTGGCGACGGAGACGGGTTGGAGCAGAGAGGAATTTCTAAATGAGCTCTGCTTTCGAAAAGCGGGCCTCTCTCCCGATGCTTGGAAAGATCCGGCTACCGAGCTTTATGTTTTCACAGCTCAGGATTTTGGAGAGACGGAAGCGAAGAAGGCTTCAGGCTGAAGGTTTCCTACGGCGGCTGGACGCGGATTTTTTAGCGAGTTAATATCCACCAAAAGGGGACAGGCAAGCCCGCCCACTTCCCAGGATTGATATTGCTGGCCGTTAGATTTTGGTGGGCAAGAAAGATTGCCTGTCCCCTTTTGGTGTGGACAGACTCGCCTCTAAAGCGTCGGCGGATCCGTTCCCTCTGAGAGCTGTTTACTTCCTTTTTGAAGCCACGCCGAGATTTTCTCCGGATCGATAAATAGAAGTAGCTGCGGCGGAAAGAGAAAGAAAAATATCGTCGGTACATGAAGCGTGATGAGAAGCATCACATGGAAGACCAAGCCGAGAAGAATGCCTAAGACTCGAGTCCGACGGATCAATAGAAGAAAAGGCAAGGAAATTTCGAAGGCGATCAAACCGATTCCCATCTTGTAGCATAAGGCAGGATGCTGGGCGAAAAGGCTTCTAAGCGGGAAATGTTTCACCACGCTTTCCGGTACGGAGTTGAGAAGATAATAGATCGGATTTCCGGTCAGCCAATTCCCGCCGGCTGTGAATTTACATAGAGCGGTGTAAAAATAAGTGGAAGCGATTTGAAGTTGCAACAGTCTTTGAACAAAAAAGGGACGTCTTTCTCTTTGCTCTTTCAGATTACGACGCCAGATGGAATCGATAGAAAAATAATCCCCGGGATAACTTGTGATGCACATCAAGACCAGGGTCACGAGCAGGATGTCAAAAGATAGCGTTCCGATGTGCAGTGAATTGAGGGCATAGAAGTAATAGCAAGTTGCCGTTATCACGATCGAGGAAGCCTGCGTGCGAAAGCCCGCTGCGAAGGCTGCGAGAGAAACATAAAAAAGTCCGGTGATGGCGAGAATCAGCCAATCGGGACTTTGATCGACCAGAGCGATGACTTGAGGAGTGAAGAAAGAGAAATTTTTTTCACGGAAGGCCGTTGCAAGATAGTTATCGTCAAGATGGAGAAGCGTGGGGATGATATGAGCTCCCACGGTAAAAGCCACAGCGAATCTGAACAGTCCCAGCCCGATCGAAGGCCGTTCTTTGAGAAAGACGTGATGCCACCCGCCGCTCATTTTCCTTCCTGCGAGATGGAGAAAACTAGCATGTGTACGCCACCTGCTTTATTTTCATCCATGGATACCGTAGGTTGGAGGGGTAGAGTAACTCTGCGATTTCGAAGCGGTCGTATTCGGGAAACTTTTGTTTGAGGTAACGGCAAAAGGATTCCGCGTAAAAGGGGTTCAGGACGGTAATAAGAACATTGCGCCTGATGTTATCGTAACCGAGCCAGTGATTGTTGAAGATGCGGTGGGGATCGATGGGCTCGTACCGGCCATTCTTCAGGCCGTATACTTCAGCCCGCCCCTCCGTTTCATCTACCCGGTAAAACATGATCCAGCCTGCCGGGGGGAAGAGAAACTTGAATTTTGGCAGCTCCCGTCCGAAAATAGTGTTCAGGTAACTGGCGCGGAGGGACTCGTAATGAAACAGAAGGAGCCAGGTAATGACAAAAAGGGTAATAGTTTTTTTTCTCATTCTTTCGTGCATTTTACCTTCTATATTATCAGTACCGAAAGGTGTGTTCAATTCCCAAAAATTTCGGAGGGGAGAAGCATGAAAAAATTCACCGCCTGTCTTTTGACCATGCTTCTGTCTTGTGTTGAAATAACTTGCCCTTTCCAAATTTGTCAAGCCGGAGGAAGCAAAATGAAACTCACTAGTCCTGAATTCGAACATAATGAATTTATTCCCACCCGGTTCACATGCCAAGGTGAAGATATCAGTCCTGATCTTGCTGTTGAAGACGTCCCTGAGGGAACGGCCAGCCTCGTTTTGATGGTTGATGATCCTGACGCTCCTGTAGGAACGTGGCTGCATTGGCTGGTTTTCGATATCCCTGTGATTTCAAAAATTGAAGAAGGCTCTGTTCCGGGAAAACCAGGGAGAAACGACTTTCGTCGATTGGATTACGGAGGTCCCTGTCCCCCGTCCGGAACGCATCGTTACTTCTTTCGGCTCTATGCCCTGGATCGTATGCTTAATTTGAAAGAAGGGATATCCCGTAAAGATCTGGAAAAGGCGATGGAAGGGCACGTCCTTGCAAAGGCTGAATTGATTGGACGGTACAAAAAACAATGAACTTTAGATCACCCAACAAAAGCCTATGTTGGCTGCAAACGCTTATTCCTTTGGGTTTCTGCGTTGCGTCTGTCAAAAAGTACTCAGCGTACTGCTTCGAGTACGCTTCCGCGCTTTTTGCCAGCCGCGCCTTGAATCCCTTCGGGCTAAGCGTTTTCGCTTCAACCTAGGTTTTGTTAGGTACTCTTAATTTCCGTCAGATAAAAAGGTGTCTACAAGTAGGAAGAGTGGTATAATAAAAATCCTTCAGGTTGTGAGCGTCTTAGCCTTTTCAAGGTTAGCCGTCTCTCTTAAGTATTAGCGTAAAGATCGGAACAAACGATTTACCCGAAGTCACGATAAATCTGAACATTGGAAGTTGGTTTGATAGGTGATGGAGGGTAAATCGATGCCACAACTCAAGTCCCAAAGCAGTTTTCCTGCCGCAGAGGTAGAGTCAAGCTATTCACCCAAGGCAATCAGGTCTTGGCCGCAAACTGAACGGCCGCGCGAACGCCTTATAGAAAAAGGAGCCCATGCACTTTCCGATGCGGAGCTTCTTGCGGTTCTTTTAAGAAATGGTATCCGGGGCAAGAACGCGATAGAGTTTGCGCGAGAACTTCTCCATCAGTTTGGAGGTCTACGAGGTCTGTTGAGTCTTGGCTGGGGAGAGCTTAAGGAGGTGAAAGGACTTGGGTTGGCGAAAATCGCCACACTTCTTGCAGCCAGAGAAATCGCAAGACGCCAGCTTAAAGAAGAACTTATCGGAAAACATTTCGCTCGTGATCCTCAATCGGTCCTAGATTATCTTTATTCCGCCCTCAGGGATAAAAAGCACGAGGTTTTCAAGGTCATTTTTTTGAATAAAGCCAATCGCATCCTGGCCGAAGAGGATCTTTTTAAAGGTACAGTTGACGAGACGGTTATCCATGCCAGAGAGATCGTCAAGGCAGCTCTTGAACATCAAGCCACCGGGTTGATATTGGTTCACAATCATCCTTCCGGGAGAATTCAGCCGAGCCCTGAGGATCGTGAAATCACGCGGAAATTGCAGTCTGCTTGCAGTACCGTTTCGGTTAAGATTCTCGATCATATCATTGTGGGAGATAATCAGTATTTCAGTTTTAGCGAACACAATTTATTATCTTAGAGTCTAAAACTAAAAAATATTGATGAAGCGGATTCGCTTTACGTTTAAAGTTCTTAACTTTAATGTCGATCAATAGTTGCAATTACAATGATTCCATCAAAGATATTTTTCATTTCTGAGGAAGGCGGTTATCCCGCATAGGCAAGGTGGTCTACAAAGTTTTGATTTTTTGTTGCGAGTCTGTTATTTAATCCTTGAGATTTTTTTGATATCATGACCCAATTCAAGTATCATATTACCAAAGGAAAATTCTATGGAATCAAAGCCGGTTGAGGTGTTGCTGAGAGAGAAGAAGATCTATCAGATTGTGAATCCTAAGCTGGTGCAAGCTCCGCCTGATATCTCCTTAGAAAACGCCGTGCAATTGATGCAGGAAAATAAATCCGGATACATCGTGATCGCGAAGAATAAAAAGGTGGTGGGGCTTTTTTCCGAAAATGATGTCGTTCTCAGGATTCTGGAACGTGACGCTGATTGGGCCAAGCCGATTAGTGAATTCATGGCTCAAAATCCACCCGTCCTGAACATCAAAGATTCCGTCGGCAGCGCCATTGATCTCATGGGACAGAGCAATTTTTATCATATTCCCCTGGTGGACGATAAAAATGAGCTGGTGAATGTTCTTTCCGTACGGACCTTAATCCGTTTTCTGGCCGAGTTTTATCCGACCGAAGTTTACAACCTCCCGCCCAAGCACGATCAGATTATGGCCACACCGGAGGGGGGTTGATCCATTCATGCCTTCGACTAAAGCCAAATCTTCCGTTTCTTCCGTAACCGTTAGGTTCGCTGGGGATTCCGGCGATGGCATGCAGCTTACCGGTGATCAGTTTACCGACACCACTGCCATCATGGGCAATGACTTCGCAACCTTGCCCGAGTATCCGGCGGAAATCCGAGCTCCTGCCGGAACCCTGCCCGGTGTGAGCAGTTTTCAGATTCAATTTTCCGATACCGTCATCTTTACACCGGGGGATCAGGCAGATGTTCTGGTGGCCATGAACCCGGCTGCTCTCAAGGTCAATCTGAGAAATGTCAAAAAGGGTGGCCTGATGATTGTGAACGAGAACTTCTTTAATGAAGCGGCTCTTGCCAAGGCCAACTGGAAGTCCAATCCGCTTCAGGATGATACGCTGAAGGATTATCAGGTTCTCAAAGTTCCGCTGTCAGAATTGACCCGGAACGCTTTAAAGGGCGATCCTCTGAAGCCAACAGAAGTTGACCGCTGTAAAAACTTTTTTGCGTTGGGCATGATGTTCTGGCTTTATGACCGAAGCTTGGATCATACCGTTGAATGGGTCAAGGCTAGATTTGCCAAACGGCCTGAGATTGTTGAAGCCAACATCAAGGCGCTTAGAGCAGGTTATAACTTTGCAGATGTCACGGAAACTCTCGGTGTTCGTTACGAAGTTAAAGAAGCTGTCTTGGAGCCTGGTGTTTACCGCAAGGTTTCGGGCAATGAAGCCACGGCGATTGGATTTGTGACCGCAGCTCATTTGGCCGAGAAGGCTTTGTTTTACGGCTCTTACCCGATCACACCAGCGAGTACGATTCTTCATGAACTTTCGAAGTATAAAAACTTCGGGGTCAAAACATTTCAGGCTGAAGATGAAATTGCAGCCATCGGGGCGGCGATTGGCGCTTCTTTCGGCGGTCAGCTTGGTATGACAGGAACAAGCGGCCCGGGAATTTGTTTAAAGTCCGAGGCTTTGAATCTGGCGGTGATGACGGAACTTCCGCTTGTAGTGATCGACGTTCAACGTGCCGGTCCAAGTACAGGAATGCCGACCAAACCTGAGCAGGGCGATCTTTTGCAGGTGATGTTTGGCCGAAACAGTGAGTCACCTCTAGCCATCGTAGCTCCCAAGACACCTTCCGATTGTTTTTATATGGCTATTGAGGCAGTTCGAATCGCTTTCAAATATATGACGCCGGTTATCTTCCTTTCCGATGGTTATCTGGCTGAAGCCTCCGAGCCTTGGAAACTTCCGGATCTTTCTCAGTTACTGAAGATAGAAGTCATCCACTCTAAAGCCGGCAAGGAGCCTTTCCTGCCGTATGCCCGCGATCCTCAGACTTTGGCTCGTCCTTGGGCCATCCCGGGGACACCCGGTTTGGAACATCGCATCGGAGGCCTTGCGAAAGCGGATCTGACGGGGAATGTGAGTTATGATCCTGAGAACAATCAGAAAATGGTGAATCTGAGATTGGAGAAAATCCGCCGTATTGCCAATGACATTCCGGAATTGACGGTTCGCGGGGCGCAGTCTGGGAAATTGCTGGTCCTGGGCTGGGGAGGAACTTACGGATCGATTTATCAAGCGGTGACCGATCTTGAAAAACAGGGTATTAAGGTTTCTCAGGCTCATTTGAATTATTTGAATCCTTTCCCCAAAAATTTAGGAAAGGTTCTCGGCCAGTTTGAAAAAGTGCTGGTGCCTGAAATGAATATGGGACAGCTTCTTATGCTCCTGCGGTATCATTATGTAGGTGTCCAAGTCATCGGTTTTCATAAAGTTAAAGGACAACCGTTTCAAGTAGCGGAAATCATGAATAAGATTAAGGAAATATTATGACCACACCTACGACGACTCAAAGCCAGAACACAAAGCCGGAAGTTAACTTGCCTTACACCAAGGAAAGTTTCGTCTCGGATCAAGAGGTTCGCTGGTGTCCAGGCTGTGGGGACTATTCGATTCTTGCCACCATGCAGAGGACTTTGTCCAAATCCAGCCTCCCCAAGGAAAAATATGTTTTTATTTCGGGCATTGGATGCTCCAGCCGCTTTCCTTATTATATGAATGCCTATGGCTTTCACACCATTCATGGCCGGGCTCCCGCCATTGCCACCGGTTTGAAATGTGTGAATCGTGAACTTTCGATATGGGTGATCACTGGAGATGGAGATGGGCTGAGTATCGGCGGCAATCATCTGATTCATTGCATGCGCCGCAATGTGAGTTTGAATATTTTGCTGGTGAACAACCGCATTTATGGATTGACCAAAGGCCAGTATTCGCCCACCTCGCCCGTGGGCCAGATCACGAAATCTTCTCCTTTTGGTTCCATCGAGCATCCCATCAATGCACTCTGCATTGCGATTGCATCGGAGGCGACTTTTATTGCCAGGACGCTGGACACGGATCCGATGCACATGAGCTATGTTTTGGATCGAGCCTCGAAGCATAAAGGGGTCTCTTTTGTGGAGATCTATCAGAATTGCATTATTTTTAACGATAAGACATTTACTCCCGTCACCGGCCGTGAAACACGAGAAGATCGGATGGCCTATCTTGAAGATGGGAAGCCTATTGTTTTTGGTAAGAAAAGGGAAAAAGCTATTCGACTGAAGGGATTACAGCCTGAAATCGTGGATCTTGATAAAACCGATCCCAAGAATCTTTTGATCCACAATGAAAAGGATCCCACTCCTCATTACGCTTACCTATTAACTCAGATGGAGTATCCGGACATGCCCGTTCCTTTCGGTATTTTTCGGGCTATTGAGAAGCCTACCTATGATGAGATGATGGAACAACAAATTCAGGATGTGACCAAGATGAAGGGGAAAGGGAATCTCAAAGATTTGATTTACGGCCATAACACTTGGAAGGTAGGATAAAGCCATGAATATTATCTGTCCCTCCTGTGGTTCTGAGAATATTCAAGGTGAAGATCGTTGTGCTCAGTGTCTGCATTCTCTGATGCAGCGTGATCTGCCGCGTCCCAAAAAGGATGACGGTTTTCAAAGAGTCATGATGACCGCTCCGATTAGCGAGCTTCTCACGGGAAAGGATTTGCTGGTGGCCAACACCACGGATACGATTGAAAAAATTGTGAAGATATTTCAAAAAGAAAACAAAAATTGTGTCCTGATTTATAAAAGGAAAAAGCTGGTTGGAATTATCAGCTTCCGCGACATATTGCGTAAGGTATCGGGAAAGCACAAAGATCTTACCAAAGTCAAAGCTGAAACGGTGATGACTCCCAATCCGGAATATGTCAAGGCGGAGGATCCCATTGCCTATGCGGTCAATAAAATGGCCATGGGAGGTTATCGTCATCTTCCCGTCTTGGCGGCGGATGGCACTCCTTTGAGCATCATCATGATCAAAGACGTTTTGAAATATCTCTCCCGCCGGGATAAGGCCAAATAATCTTAGACTTTTTCTTCAGTCTTGCTGTCGTTTTCCCTAAGCCGCTTGTTTTCAGTCTCTTACGCAGTTTCTCATCAAATCTTATATTTTATAACTACTGTTTAGATTTGACATTTTTACTTATATCAGGTATCTTATTTTATATAGTTTAATAAGTTTCAAAAAGAATGGATTGTAAGGAAGTGACAGAAATATGAAGGAAATGTTAGGATTTGCGACTGTTTTGTTTTTTGTGTGCTTAAGCGTCTACTCTTACGAGAGCTATAAGCAGCGGCAGTTTCAGATCAACGTGGATTACGTGTACGGACAGAATCATTACAAGCTCAGACAAATGGCAAGTGAAGATGTTCTCTGCCGTGATCAGCATGGAGAACTTTGCTTTTGCGGCCACTGCAAGTGAATTTTCTTTAAAAGACCCCTCCGCTAAACTTTTCCCCTGAAGTTTTCTCTGATTGGTTTTCCTCAAATCTTAAATTTCGTTTTGAGGAATTTTAGCACCTTCCCTCTAATAAAAGGGACAGCCAGGATGGAACTGTAATGTCCTAGGGGAATGAAAAGAGTGCTGGGTTTTCCCAGGCCTCGCCAGAGTTCCAGTCCATAGCGTAATTGAATCACCCGATCGAAAATCGCAAGGCACATAAAAACATTTTCCTTTGGGATCACATGGCAAGCCTCTAACGGGTCATGTTTGAATATTTTTTGAAGGGAAGCCGGCAGTTCTTTCATGTTCAATCCCGAACTTTCTAAAGCCTGCTTGCGGTAAAGACGCATCAAAGGGTCTTTTGAGCTGATAAAAATTTCCGGAAGATTGCCTCCTCCTAAAGCGAAAACATGAGCCCTGATACGCTGGTCATAAGCTGCCCAAAGTAAGTTGGCGATTGCGCCAAAACTCATTCCAAAGCTTCCGATTTTTTGGGCATCCACTTCTTTAAAAGTTGCGAGGTGATCGAGAATTTTGGTATTTCTCTCAACGGATTGATCCAAGTATCCCTGCAGCTGTTCAAGTCCGCGCGATGAATTAAATTGAAAAATGTTTCTGTGCGCAATAGTTGAAGCCAGACCCGAACGTGCAAAAAAGCGGGCGAAATTTCTTTCCAGATAAAGATCTTCGCAAAGGATCAATCTTCCCAGCAGAGGTGTGATCACAACAAGAGGGAAAGGGCCTTGCCCTTCCGGAAGATAAAGCTCGAAGGATACGGGCTCGCTAAAGGTTATTTTACGTGGAGTGTTTTTTTTCGATCCGAACATAGGCGAAAATGAAGCAACAAACTCATTTTACCCCGCCTTCGCAGAAAGCGCCACCTGTTCCTGCAGGATGACGGGATCTCCGGCTCTTGGCGGGATGACAAGCCGTGGGCTCCACAAGATTGAGTCAATCTGTGGTAACGATTTTATCGCTCAGCAGTGTGGTGATTCATAAGATTCTTGCTGATTGCGGGACTTTGTCATGCTATCGTAGAGTTGTTCCTAATCACCTGAGGACATGCGTCATGCCTTCTGCAAATGGTACGATAGAAAAACTTCGAATCACCCGCCGAGGAAGATTTTTGATAGTCCATTTTCCCAAACCCCAGTCTTTCTTGAGTTGGGCGATCATCGGAGGGGGAAGAATCCAAGGTGAGACGGTGGCATGGTGTGAAGTCAGAAATGTTGAGCTTCCCGTGTCGATGGATCCTAAGAAGTTCCTTGAAGCTCGGTTTTCCGCAGAGGGAATTCAAAATGCCGTGGGTTTGATGACTAGTAGAAGTCTTGATTCTTATGTCGACATTGAAAAAAATCTCGATGGAATTTCTGCGCGCTCTATTGCCACAGTGGGTTTGAGTAATGCCTTGCGTGTGGGAGAACCTCCTTCTCAGAAAATGGGTGTCGGGACGATTAATATTCTCTGCCATGTCTCCCGGTCACTTTCGGAAGAAGCTCTTCTTGAAGCTTTAGCTGTGGCCGCCGAGGCAAAAACCACAGTGATTCTCGAAGCTTCCTGTGCGGGGATTTTAACAGGGGAAGAGAATACGGTTACCGGCACAGGGACGGATTGCATTGTGATGGCTACTCCTGAAGGTCATCCGAAGCTACGTTATGCTGGAAAGCATACCTTAATCGGTTACCTTGTCGGATCAGTGGTCATGGAATCTGTCCGTCGGGGTGTGGAAATCTGGAAGCGTGAGCAGATCAAAAAAGCCTACCATCACGTCTAGCTTTTAAGGTGTATTTATTCAAACCAACCTCGAAAAGAAGCCTAAATTAAAAGTAGACAAATATAGTCCTATTTGGTATCCTTAATCTAGATAAGTAAGAAGGGGTAAATTCTATGCGATTCACTACGAAGACGGAATATGCTTTGGTGTGCTTAGCCTATATGGCCAAACAAGTTAGCAATAAGATTGTAACTGTGGCTGAATTGGTAAAGCACGAGAAGATGTCCGAGACTTATATACAAAAGATATTTCTTTCGCTACGGCAGGCGAATATTGTGGTCGCCCATCCTGGAAGAAATGGCGGTTATTCCTTGGCTCGTTCTCCTCAGGAAATTGCTTTAAAGCAAGTTATTGAAGCTCTAGAAGGTCATACCTTTGATGTTTTCTGCGAGCCAAGAACTCGAGACCATATTGTGTGCACTCATTTTTGTATGTGTGGGATCAGACCTGTCTGGGCAAAGACTAAGGAACTTTTGGACGATTTTTATAGTTCCATCACTCTGGATATGATTGCGAAAGAGGAGAAAGAAGCCCTCAATTCGATATCCGAGAGAAAAGGAGCTTCTTTTTGAAGGAAAGGTCACCATGAGCAAGCCAGAACATTTTGTTGATCAGGAATACAAATACGGATTTGTGACGGAAGTTGAAGCAGATGCTGCTCCGAAAGGTTTGAATGAGGATATCATTCGACTTATTTCCGCTAAGAAGCACGAACCTTCCTTTATGCTCGAGTGGCGTCTGAAGGCTTACCGACGTTGGATCACCATGAAGGAACCTAAGTGGCAGAATGTTTCTTACCCACCCATTGATTATCAAGACATTATCTATTATTCGGCGCCCAAGTCGAAAAAGAAGCTGGGCAGTTTGGAAGAAGTGGACAAAGAAATTTTGGCAACCTTCGAAAAATTAGGGATTCCTCTTGACGAACAGAAACGCTTGTCTGGTGTGGCGGTGGATGCCGTGTTTGACAGTGTGTCGGTCGCGACGACCTTCAAGGAGAGTTTGGGCAAGCTTGGGATTATCTTCTGCTCTTTTTCCGAAGCGGTGCAGAATCATCCGGATCTGGTTCAGAAATATCTGGGATCGGTTGTCCCTTATGCCGACAATTTTTTCGCATCTCTGAATTCCGCAGTTTTCAGTGACGGATCCTTTTGTTATATTCCCAAAGGGGTCCGCTGTCCGATGGAGCTTTCGACTTACTTTCGCATCAACGCTGCCGACACAGGTCAATTCGAGCGCACCCTGATCATCGCGGATGAAGGAAGTTATGTCAGCTATCTGGAGGGATGCACGGCTCCCATTCGTGACAAGAATCAGCTTCACGCCGCGGTCGTAGAATTGATTGCCCATAAGGATGCTCAGATTAAATATTCAACCGTTCAAAATTGGTACACAGGCGGCCGGGAAGGTAAGGGAGGGATCTATAACTTTGTTACCAAGCGCGGCAAATGTGATGGGCCACGCTCCAAAATATCATGGACTCAGGTTGAAACCGGTTCTGCCATCACTTGGAAATATCCCAGCGTGATTCTGAAGGGCGATGATTCCGTGGGAGAGTTTTACTCAGTGGCGCTGGCTAATCACTATCAGCAGGCGGATACCGGTACGAAGATGATTCATATCGGAAAAAACACAAAGAGTACCGTCATTTCCAAAGGAATCTCAGCGCGCTTCGGAAAGAACACCTACCGCGGTCTGGTGAAGGTCCTTCCCCATGCCAGCCGTGCCCGCAATTACACCCAATGCGATTCGCTGCTACTTGGGGACCAATGTTCCGCCAACACTTTTCCTTACATTGAAGTCGAAAATCACACGGCAAAAGTCGAACATGAAGCTTCTACCTCAAAAATCAGTGAGGAACAGTTATTTTACTGCAAGCAGCGCGGCATTTCGACAGAGAATGCCATTTCCATGATTATCAATGGTTTCTGCAAAGAAGTTTTCAAGAATTTGCCGATGGAGTTTGCTGTGGAGGCTACCAAACTTCTGGGAGTGAGTCTTGAGGGAAGCGTTGGTTGACGGCCGCATTTTTTAAGATCTTATTCACCCGGTCCAGCAAATTTATTAGAAGGTTTCAAGATTGAAGAAATGGTAAATCCTTAGGAGAACGAAATGCTTGAAATAAACGATTTGCACGTTAGTGTGAGCGGTCAAGAAATTTTGAAAGGGATTCATCTCAAAGTAAATGCTGGTGAGACTCATGCTGTGATGGGACCCAACGGCTCCGGTAAGAGTACGCTGGCGCGGGTTCTGGCGGGGCATCCCTCCTACACGATTACCAAGGGGCAAATTCTTTATGATGGGAACAATCTTCTTGAAATGGCTCCTGAGCTAAGAGCCCGTGAAGGAGTTTTTCTTGCCTTTCAATACCCCATTGAAATTCCGGGTGTGAGCAACACCTATTTTCTTAAGGCAGCTTTTAATGAGATACGTACTTATCGAGGGCTTGCGGAAATGGATGCAGTCGAGTTTCTGGATTATTTGAAAGAGAAAATTAAATGGGTTGAGATGGATCAGAGCTTGATCAATCGCCCTGTGAATGAAGGCTTTTCGGGGGGTGAGAAGAAACGGAATGAAATTCTTCAGATGGCGGTTCTAGAGCCTCGGCTTGCGATCCTTGATGAAACTGATTCTGGTTTGGATATTGATGCCCTTCGGATTGTGGCGGAAGGAGTCAATCGTCTGAAGAGACCCGATCGTTCTGTGATTCTTGTGACTCATTATCAAAGGCTCTTGAATTATATCACCCCTGATTATGTGCATGTGCTTCTTGACGGCCGCATTGTGAAGTCGGGCGGAAAAGATCTTGCTCTTCAACTCGAGGCTCAAGGTTACGATTGGGTGAAAGAGGAATCGGAAAAGAAGGATACCGTAGGAATCAAGGCTTGAGAGGAGCTTGAGAGAATGAGACTTGAGACCGCGCAGGTTCTAGCAGATAAAGACAAATATTTTTCTCTTTTCGAGTCTTTGGAGAAGGGAAAAGCGGCGAAGATTTCTTCCTGGATTTCTCCCATTCGTAAAGCCGCCATTTCACGGTTTCGTGAAATGGATTTTCCCACCACGCGGCAGGAGGAATGGAAGTACACCAATGTCGATCCGATTGTCCAATCCTCTTTCCGATTTGCTTCCACACCTGCTTCCAACGGACTGACTGTTAAGCAGATTGAAGGAAAATTTGGTCTGCAGGACAGCCATCGGCTTGTCTTTGTGAACGGTTTTTATTCGAAATCGCTGTCTTCTGTCTTTAAGCTTCCTCAGAAAACGGTTGTGCTTGATTTTAAAAGCGCAGCGCTGAAAAGCCCCAACCAACTACGGAAGCATCTGGGTCAATATGTGAGTTGTGATCGCAATATTTTTGCCGCTCTGAATACAGCTTTTATTTATGATGGAGCTTTTGTTTATCTTCCGGAGGGAGTGACTGTTGAGCGTCCCCTTCATCTTTTGTTCATTGCCCTTTCTCACGGGGAGAAGATTATTTCTCAGCCGAGAAATCTCATTGTCATGGGACCCGGATCAAGCGCCACCCTTGTTGAGAGTTATGTAGCTGTTGGTCAAGATCCCTATTTTACCAATACCGTTACGGAAATTGTCCTCGATGAAGGGGCTTCCCTTGATCATTACAAACTTCAGAAGGAGAGCCAATCAGCTTTTCACATTGCGACCACGCATGTGAAATGCCATCAGGATAGTGTTTTTTCTTCCTTTTCTCTCGATGTGGGAGGCCGTATTGCCCGCAACAATCTGAGTGTCAGCCTGGATGGGGAGGGATGTCAGTGCGCCCTGAATGGTCTTTATCTTGCAGGCGGCACCCAGCACATTGATAACACGACGGTGATTGATCATACCAAGCCGCATGGTACCAGCCGTCAGCTGTATAAAGGTATATTGGATGAGAAGGCAACAGCAGTGTTCAGCGGAAAAATCTTCGTGAGAAAAAATGCCCAGAAAACCGATGCCGCTCAGAAGAATAAAAATCTTCTATTATCCGACGGAGCGAAAGTAGATACCAAGCCTCAGCTCGAAATCTTCGCAGACGATGTCAAATGTGCGCACGGAGCAGCTGTAGGGCAACTGGACGAAGAAGAAATTTTTTATCTTAAGAGCCGCGGTATGGGTGAGGAAAAGGCACGGTCGGTTCTCACCTATGGATTTGCTAACGAAGTGATAAGTCGAATCGAATGCAACCCCATTCGGAAGGAAATGGACCGTCTTTTACAAACAAGGTTTCTGAAAGATTCTGCCAAGACGTCTGTAGATGTTAGAGTCCAAGAGACAGTCCGTTTGTCCAAGAAGCCATCTCAGAAATCCGAGATTCCTTTTGATGTTCGCAAGTTGCGCCGCGACTTTCCCATACTGCGCCGCAAGATTCACGGGAAGCCTCTGGTTTATTTGGACAACGCCGCCACAACTCAAAAACCTCGTGTGGTGATTGATGCCCTGCTTCATTATTACACCTCGATCAATGCGAATGTCCATCGTGGGGTGCATTTTCTAAGTGAGCAGGCTACCCATGCCTATGAGAGTGCTCGCGTCAAGGTCCAGCGATTTCTTAATGCCCGAGAGTCGCGGGAAATCATTTTTGTTCGTGGGGCTACGGAAGGGATCAATCTTGTCGCGCGGAGTTATGGGAAGCTCAACGTCAAGAAAGGGGATGATGTGATCATTTCTTCCATCGAGCATCATTCCAATATTGTGGCGTGGCAAATTTTGTGCGAGCAGACGGGAGCCAATCTGAAAGTGATTCCTGTCAATGATAACGGAGAGCTCCTGTTGGATGAGTATGAGCAGCTTCTGAGCGAACGCACGAAACTTGTGGCGGTAGGACATATGTCAAATGCTTTGGGAACTATCAATCCCGTGAGAAGGATGATTGAAATGGCTCATCGCTGGAATGCCAAGGTTTTGATCGATGGAGCTCAGGCAGCGCCGCATCTGGCCGTTGATGTGAAAGATCTTGATTGCGATTTTTATGTGTTTTCGGGACATAAGTTGTATGGTCCCACAGGGATTGGTGTCCTCTATGGAAAAGCTGAGCTCCTTGACGTGATGCCGCCGTATCAGGCCGGGGGAGATATGATTAGCTGGGTGACTTTTGGTAAGACTTTGTACAATACACTGCCTTACAAGTTTGAGGCCGGCACGCCCCATATTGAAGGTGTGGTCGGGCTTGGGGCTGCGATTGATTATGTGAATGGAATTGGTTTGGAGGCCATTGCAACTTACGAACAGGAGTTGCTGGTTTACGGAACACAGGCCCTCTCGGCCTTTCCCGGGATCAAAATCATAGGAACCGCGAAGGAAAAGGGGAGTATTTTGTCTTTTGTGATGGACGGGGTACATCCGCATGATATTGCTACGATTCTTGACAGGGATGGAATCGCCATTCGGGCCGGCCATCACTGTGCGATGCCGGTCATGGAAAGGTTTGCAGTGCCAGCCACGGCACGAGCCTCGCTCGCTTTCTACAATACCAAGCAAGAAATTGATAAACTTATCCTTTCGCTTCGGCATGTGAGGGAGGTTTTCAAATAAAATGTCTGTTGTGAATGAACTCTACCAAGAAATGATCCTTGAACATAACAAGAGACCTCGTAACTTTCATCCTCTGCCTGAACCCGTGAAAAAATCTGAGGGATACAATCCTCTTTGCGGAGATCGTATCACACTTTACATTGATCTTGAAAATGGTGCCATTAAAGATATCGGTTTTCAGGGTTCGGGCTGTGCGATTTCGAAAGCCTCTGCTTCCATGATGACCGTGGCGGTCAAAGGTAAGACGAAGCTTGAGGCCGAAGCACTGGTAGAAAAATTTCGCAAGATGCTTAGCCGCGAGATTGATCAGCCGTTTGACGATCGCGAGTTTGGGAAGTTGGCAGTTTTTTCGGGTGTCGGTGAATTTCCGGCTCGTATCAAGTGTGCCAATCTGGCCTGGCATACTCTTCGGGCGGGTCTTGAGGAGAATGGAGCGAAGGTTGTTTCGACGGAAGGAGAAACCAAGGAATGAATACCAATGAAATGATTCAACTTAAGCGGGATTGTGAAGCCACGCAGATTCCTTTAGGTGCTAAAATGGTGATCTCAAAGGGTACGGCGGTTCGAATCACACAAGCATTGGGTGGGACCTACACCGTAGTCACAGACCACGGCTATATGGTGAGAATCTCTGAAAAGGATGCTGATGCTTTGGGTAAAGAAGTTTCTAAGGTTGGGCAGAATACCGCTCAGACGGTACCTGTGGATGAGGGTTCTGTGAAAGAAGCAGTTTGGAATCAGATGAAAACTTGTTACGATCCTGAGATTCCCGTCAATATTGTGGATCTGGGGCTTGTTTATGCCTGTGATATCAAACCTTTGTCTGAAGAGGGTTATCAGGTGGATGTGAAGATGACGCTTACAGCACCGGGATGCGGGATGGGAGAATCTCTCAAAGGAGACGTCGCTCTTAAAATTCTTACTGTTCCCGGCGTGAAGACTGCCAACGTGGAATTGGTATGGGAACCCCAGTGGGATCAGTCGAAAATGTCCGAGGCCGCCAAGCTCAAACTGAATATGCTGTGAGCCTCTGCAGCCGTCTTCGCCGTTCTTTTTATCTTTCGGCAGCTACCTTGCTGTCGACTTAGCATGTCGCCGCAACGTTTAGGAAAGCACACCTATATTGAAGTTTCCACTCTAAGTAAGCAATCAAAGGTTTCCGTGCGTTTGGCTGAATGACAAATGGCCCCATTTCAAATGACAAATGAATCAGAGAAACGACAAATAAAAGAATAAAAAGTTTCCCGGTTTGAGATTTCTTTTGACTGGTTTGTCATTTGGGATGGGTCATTCATTTGGCCTTGGCTCATTGGGGTTTTGCCATTTGACTGAAATACTCAGAAACTTAGGTGCGACTACGTAGTCGGCCGTGAAAATTCCTCGCAGGACCCTTTTGTACAAGAGGGCTTTCTGAAGGTTTGTTTGGATTCGTGTCCATTTGATTTGCTTTGAGTTCTAAGGTAAACTTCTGCCAATGGTGAAGCTCAATGAAAGGATCTTACTTATGAAAAGATTGATGGTGGTTTTGATCTTGCTGGTTGTTGTGAGTTCATGGACATGGGATGCGCATGCACAAGCTTGCGGCCTCAAGAAAAGTAAGCGCAGCGGGAAGATTGCCAAACTCAGTTCACAGACCATGGGGCAAACAGGAACCACGACTCCTTCGGTGCCGGCGGGTTGATCATTGCTTTTTATTCCGGTTTTCCAATTTCAGCTGGTTTTTGAGTCAGTTTCAAAATGGATGGGTATCTGAATTCAGATGGACATTAAAGATTTTGCCATTTTGTCTTTTGGATCTATTTTTGTGATTGTGGATCCCATTGCTACGATTCCGACTTTTCTTGCTATGACCGAAACCAATAGCTTGGAAGAGCGGATTCGTATGGCACGGCTTGCTTCGATCATTACTTTTTTTGTCCTGTTTGTTTTTTCCTTTGCGGGGAGATTGGTTCTGGGCGCTTTTGGGATCACGATGCCTGCTTTTGAAATTGCCGGGGGAGTTGTTCTCATGAAGATTGCATTGGATATGCTGCAGGCGCGCAGGACGTTGATCAAAGAGACTCCTGAGGAGGAAGCAGAAGGAGTGAGTAAGGAAGATATTGCGGTGACGCCTCTTGCTGTTCCCATGCTGGCGGGGCCGGGCGCCATTACCACGGTGGTTTTGCTGGCCAGCCAGGCACCAGGTTTTTTGCACCGATTCATCTTGATGGCTAATATTTTCCTGGTTGCTTTGATCAGTTTTTTTGTTTTGCGTCTGGCGGCCCATCGTCCTTTAGGTTTTAGCGGAATCACGTTAAAAATCATTACCCGTTTGATGGGTCTTTTGCTGTCTGCCGTAGCGGTTCAGTTTATTTTAAATGGCCTACAGGCTGGAAAGGTTTTTTAGCTTCCTTTTATGTTTGCATGTGGGTTACAATCCATAGAATAAAGGACAAAATTTATGGAGCCGAATGACCAGCCCTACGAGTCGTTGAAAAATAGCGATACCGGTTCTCTGGAAAAAAAGGTCTTTGATTTTTTTACCCTTTCTCAGCTTGGAAAGTCACTGATTTCCATTCAAGACATGGAGAATCTCGCCCGGGTCTTTACCTCCGCCATTTATGAAACCAGCGACGCCAAAAATGTGGCGCTTCTGATTTATGATCTTGAGAAAAAAGCGTTCACCTATCATTATTCCGTTGGGCTGGAAGTTGAAAAGGTCAAAGATATTCACTTTGTGGAAGAGGAAGGCCTTTTCTGGCGGGTTATCAATGGGGGTGAACCCTTTCCCATTAAGGATTCAAACGGAAGTTATCATTTTGAGCGTGTTATCAAAAAATTTCATTTGGAGCTTCTAGAATCCCACACCTGGGTGCCTCTGATGGTGAAGAACGTCTTACGCGGCGTGCTGACATTGAGCGAGAAAAAAGACGGCTCACTTTATTCTGGGCCGGAGCTCGTTTTCATTTCACAACTCGCTACGCAAGCAGCCGTAGCCATTGACAGCGCTATCCTGAATCAGCAGAAATCCAGGGCTACGGTGGCTCTCGGCAAGAAGATGGAAAATCTTTCGGTTCTGTATGATGTGTCGAAAGCCATGAACTTTGTGAACGACCTTAAGAAAACGCTTCTTCTCATTCTTGACAAA
>OBEQ012406937.1_pt1 | contig 20844 bp, 20 predicted proteins | sample 1670901 | NCBI WGS metagenome assembly OBEQ01 (sample SAMEA104232315, study PRJEB22302) | groundwater metagenome | biome: forest; feature: aquifer; material: groundwater | place: USA | collected 2011-08-07 | depth 5.4 m
AGGTGCGAGTCCCTAAGCGGCGCGTGTAAAGTAAAGGCGTTATTATAAGAATAACATTAAAAATGTAAAGTTATATATGCTGGGAAGTATGGGCAGGCTGTGATCGAAAAATTCGTTCTAAAACGGCACGTATTTGCGTCGTTCTGAAACCAAAAGCGGTTACGCACAGCGAATCTGTACGGACAAATTCCCGGTCGTAAGGATCGCGCAAAAGGATTACGACTAAACACTTTGCGGTGTCTTGCAAGGATTCGAGCAACCGGCGGCATCCCGGATAAAGATGAGCGTCGAAGCAAAAGAAATAGGTCACGTTACTTTGTCTGGAAAGATTCTCCAATGCTGCTATCCGGTCATCTTCCGGATCAAAATCTACGATTTGTACGTTTAGATCACCTTTATCTACTTCGAAAGATCGAAAAAGACTCTTTATGAATTGCTCTTCGTCTAAGCAATCCTTCTCAATGAAAATTCGATCGGCTAGCGAAGAAAGCTTTGGAAAAACAACTAATATGTCATCCCCCCGGGGTGGCAAATTGACATTTCCATTCAATTCAACCGCTTTCCGGGCCACTTCAAGCGAAAGCTTCTTGCCGGCTTCCGGTAAAAGAGAATTCGAAGCAAATCGTTTACTTCGTTTTCTCTTCAGATTTTGTATTCGCTCCACACTTTCTTCCAAATTTTTAACATTAAGCCTGCCTGACCGGTAACCATCCAGGAGGCATTGAAACGCCCTTCGCTGCGCTTCAAGATCGTGGCAAATCAGCACAATATCATGACCAGCCGCAACGGCTCGGCAAGCCGCTTCTCCAACTTCACAAATATTTCTAAGCGCACCCATTTCAAGATCATCGCTTAAAATGACACCTTTAAATCCCAGTTTTTCGCGTAGCAGATCGTGAATAATTCGGCGTGAAAATGTTGCGGGTGCTTTTGAAGCATCAAGCTCCGGATAAACGGGGTGAGAAGACATTATAGTGTCGACGCCCGCTTCGATGGCTGCTTTGAACGGTTTGAGATGCGTTGCCTGCATTTCCTCCCACGTTCCCAATAAAACCGGAAGCCCTAAATGCGCATCAATCGAAGAATGCCCCTGACCGGGAAAATGTTTGGCGCAGGCCGAAAGTCCGCCTTCCTGCATACTTTTAATTCTCGCCGAGCCTAATTTTGAAACGAGATCCGGATCCCGGCCGTACGAACGGATTCCGATATTGGGGCTGAATGTTTCGGTTAATACATCCAAGGTGGGGGCAAGATTGACATCAAAGCCGAGGTTTCTGAGCTCGCCGGATTCGATTCTTCCCTGTTCTTCTACATAAGCAGTCGAACCGGCGCGACCGAATGCGAGATTATCAGGAAACACGGTAGCGCCTTCGGCGATATGAATAACACGGCCTCCTTCATGATCCACCGCGATAAGCAAATTTCGACCAAGCGCGCTCTCCAAACCCGAGATTAGTTTCTTAAACTGCGCCGCAGAATAAAAATTTGGGCGAAAAATGATTAACCCGCCGGCATGCGTATCCTTAAATTGCTTAATAACGGCAGGAGTTGCTTCCGTTCCCGGAATTCCGATCATAAGCTGCTGGCCAACCATTTCTTCTAGCGTCATAAGCCGCATTATACACCGAAAAATTCTGGATTTAAAACAACTCCGCTTTATGGTATTCTCTGGACGCGATGAAAAAGATCAATTACGCACGTCTTCCGACCGAGCAATCCAACCCAAAATCTCAGAAGCTCGACCTTCTCACCGTCGATCAAATTCTCACGGTTATTAATGATGAAGACAGTGCCGTACCGAAAGCCGTTAAAAAAATAAAGCATCGCATTGCCGGCGGTGTAAACATTATTTGCTCTGCCCTTCAAAATAAAGGAAGGCTATTCTTTGCGGGTGCGGGAACCAGCGGCCGCCTCGGCGTTATCGAAGCCGCCGAATGCCCGCCTACGTTCGGCACTCCGCCCTCTCTTGTGCAAGCCGTCATTGCCGGCGGGAAAAAAGCGGTGTTCCGGTCGCAAGAAGGAGCGGAAGATCAATACGAAGAAGCAGTGCGCATTTTTCGAAAAAAACTTACCAAACGTGATGTGCTGGTAGGCATTGCAGCCAGCGGTGTTACGCCTTTCGTACGCGGTGCGTTAAAGGTCGCGAAAGAAAAAAAGGCTTCGACTATTTTAATTTCCTGCCATCCTTCAACACCGCTCCGCAGCCTGGCGGACTGCATTATTTCACCCAATGTAGGACCGGAAGTCATTTCCGGCTCGACGAGACTAAAGGCCGGCACGGCAACAAAACTTATTCTTAATATGCTTACGGCGACCACCATGATCCGGTTGGGTAAGGTTTATCAAAATTGGATGGTGGACGTCCAGCCTAAATCAAAAAAACTTACCGCTCGTGCGCTCCGCCTTATTCAAAAGCTTGGCGAAGTTTCCAATGTCGATGCGCATAAATACATGCTCCGGGCTCATATGAACGTAAAACTCGCCATTCTCATGGCGAAAATGGGTTACGGCTACGAAGAGGCAAGAAACAAACTAAACAAGGCTTCAGGATTTCTCAGACGCGCACTCCGAAAATGAATTCCCTAGCCCTTGGGCTCATGTCCGGAACTTCCGGCGACGGTCTTTCCATCGCCCTTTGCTCATTTCAGAATCACCGTTTTAAATTGTTCGCCTATAAAACCTACGAATATCCAAAGGTTATTTCAAATCAACTTCGTCGTGCTCAAGAATTAAAAACGGTGGAAATTTCCTCGCTTAATTTTATTCTTGGCCATTTTTTCGCCAAAAAAATCGTGCCTTTTCTGAAACAAAATCGCGTAACGCCTGACCGCGTTAAAGTCGTTGGCTCCCACGGCCACACCATTTTTCACGGTCCCATGGATCATCCGCCCCATACACTGCAAATTGGCGAACCTTCTTTTATCTCAGAGGAGACAGGCATCCCCGTCGTATCTGATTTCAGGGTCCGTGATATGGCGGCTGGAGGCGAAGGAGCGCCGCTCATCCCCTTTTTCGATCACTATTTCTACGGGCAAGGCGCCGTTACGGCACTGCAAAATATCGGCGGAATCGCCAACGTAAGTGTTGTAGGAAAAAATATTAAGCCAATCGCATTCGATACGGGCCCGGGAAATTGTTTGATGGATTGGGCTATACAGAAGTCAACAAGAGGCCGGCGATTGTTTGATAGAAACGGCCAAACCGCAGCGCAAGGTAAAATCAATATGCATGCTGTGGCAAAAATGATTTCGCATCCTTTTTTTAAAAGAAAACCGCCGAAATCTACTGGCCGAGAACTTTTCAACGAACACTTTATTTCACAAAGTACGTTAAAAAGCAGGACGGCCGATGTATTGGCAACACTTACCTTTTTCACCGCTTATTCCATTTATGTGAGTTATCAAAATTTCGTTCCTCATAAATTAAACCGAGTTATCGTAAGCGGCGGAGGCGCGCTCAATAAAACGCTTATGAATCACCTCTCCAAATTGCTTTCGCCTGTTCCCGTATATTCTATAGAAAAGTTTGGAATGCCAGCTCAAGCTAAAGAACCCATGGCCTTTGCTTTTTTTGCCCTGCGCGCGATCGAAGGCAAGATCAATCACCTACCCCAAACCACGAACGCCGAACCGACCGTTCGGCGCCGCTGGACAAAGCGGCCGACCGCCGCTCGAACGAGCGGCGCGAAACGCGAGGTCATCCTCGGAAAAATAACTCAGGGAGATCGCTATGCAAACCGTTGATTGGCTGGTTATATTTTTTTACTGTGTTCTGAGTCTTGGGCTCGGCATCGCTTTGACCAAAAAAGCTTCTTCTGGGTTAGAATCGTATTTCGCCTCCGACCGGAAACTGGCCTGGTGGCTCGCGGGCACATCCATGGCCGCTACAGCCTTCTCAAGCGACACCCCGTTACTCGTTACCGGCATGGTCCGGCAGAAAGGAATATGGGGCAATTGGGAAATTTGGGCGCTGGCCATCAGCACGATGTTTACCGTATTTTTCTTTTCCAAACTTTGGAAGCGTGCGGGCGTTTTGACGGAAGTGGAATTGGTCGAGCTTCGCTACGGCGGGAAACCAGCAGCATTTTTACGCGGATTTAAGGCCATTTATTGGGGCATTCTTTATAACGCCTTCATCATGGGCGCATGGCCCATGACCGGTCTGGTAAAAGTCATGCAGGAAACGACCGATTGGAGCAAAGCTCAGTCTATTTTTTTCTGTATGGGACTTACGGCGCTTTATTCGACCCTTTCCGGGTTTTGGGGCGTCATTCTAACGGATTTTTTTCAATTTTTCATAGCTATGGCCGGTGCGTTTATTCTCGCTTTTGCATCGATTAAAGCATGCGGCGGATTACCCGTTTTGATTCAAACGCTTTCTACCACGGATAAACTAAATTTTATTCCTCCGCTATCGGGAGGAAATATCCCGGAGATGTTGGCTTCTCCGTTCGGGTGGTTTTTGGGACTTATTCTTATCCAATGGTGGGCCTGGAAAAATACGGACGGGGGCGGCATTATCGTACAGCGCATCGCTTCCTGTAAAAATGAGCGGCAAGCTATTTTAGCCACCCTTTGGTTTAACATCGCACAATACGCGCTCCGCTCCTGGCCTTGGATCATGACGGCGCTGGCTTCTTTAATTCTCCTGCCGAATTTAACCGATCACGAACGCGCCTATCCCCGCCTCATTACGATGCTCTTACCACCCGGCTTACGGGGATTTATGGTTGCCTCATTTTTTGCCGCGTTCATGTCCACCATGAGTACCCATCTCAACTGGGGCTCTTCTTATTTTGTGAATGATTTCTACAAACGATTTGTGAAGCCTTCCGAAAAAGATACCCATTACGTTGCCGTGGGCCGTATTACTTCCATAGTTCTTGCTTTAGCCGCCACCGCTATTGCGTTTTATACAAAAAGCATCGGGCAAGTTTTTACGTTTGTACTGAATCTAACGGCCGCGATCGGCCCCGTATATTTTCTGCGCTGGTTTTGGTGGCGAATTAATTCGTGGAGCGAAATTACCGCGATGGCCGTAAGCGTTCCGATTATTCTCTTACGCCCCGAGATATTTCGCCTATTAGGAATGGGCGAGAACCTTCCCGTCGGACTTCTCATTATGATTCTCGGCGGCGCCGCGTTTTGGCTTCCCATCACGCTGCTAACCCCGCCGGTTGAGGAAAAACAACTCCGTATTTTTTACGACCGGGTAAAATCGCCCGGACTTTGGAAGGGCTGGGAGAAATCCGGTATTTCTTGGCTCCGAGATTTAAAAATGTGGCTTTACGCAACGACCGCTCTTCTTCTGACAACCACAGGACCGCTTAAGATCACACTTGGAAAACCCATGGCGGGATTTATTCAATGCGGTTTAGCCGTAATCTGCTGGATATTCGTGATTAAAAATTTGGGTAAAGAATCGCGGGAAGTCAGTTCTTCCGAAGAATTTTCTGCTTTAAAAACCTAACCGTTGCTTTCATCCTTATCCAGGCAGCATTTCTTGTATTTCTTTCCGCTGCCGCAGGGGCAAGGTTCGTTCCGGCCAATCTTTTGGTGGGTTATGGGCTTCAGAGGAGTCGTTTTCTGAGTTTCGTCTTTTTCATGATCGTGCTCGTGATGCTCGTGCCCGCATTTATCATGGATAACATGCGGGTCATGTTTTCCGGCACGCCCTACGCGAGATTTGGTAATAATTTTCTGACGATTGTCGATCTGTTTCAAGATTCAACTCCTTATTCGAACATATCTTCCGATTCTTCGGAATCAGCTTCTTCTAGTTCTTCCTCTTGCTCCGGCTTCGGCTCCAGATCGGACTGGGGCTCGAAATAATCGTTGTGTTTTTTGAAAAATTTAGCCACCTCTTTTAGCGGTACTTCATCCTTCTGGGGCTTGGCAGGAGATTTTCCAGCCTTTTCTTTGCCCTTTTTGGTTGGTTTTTTCTTAGCCAATGTATTTTCCTCCGTTCATCCAAACACGTTCAAGTATTTTAAATGGTGGGGAGAGTAGGGATCGAACCTACGCAGCCCGAAGGCGCCAGATTTACAGTCTGGTCCGTTTGACCTCTCCGGCATCTCCCCAAAATTTTGAAAGCAAAGGCAGCGAAGCAAGATAGGCGCGAAATACAACAAAAGCGGTAAGCGCACCGATCACCGCACCTCCTACCGTATCCAGAGGAAAGTGCGCGCCCACATAAACGCGTGAAACCATAACAATAAGTCCTAAAAAAAGAAGCCCGGCGGTAAGGCGACGGTAAAAAATACCGAACAACGTAACAGCCCCAAAAAAAGAAGCGCAGTGTCCTGACGGAAACGAGCCATACATAAAAGGTTTGAACATAACCGTATACGTTTCGTTAGGACCGGGGTGCCAGACGCCCGATTCTTTCCATCCTCCGAACTTAGCGAGCGGTCTCATCCGGTCAAAATAATCCTTTAAACTTGAATTGATAAGCCCGCTCACTACGAGCACGACGGCAAGCAGAACGACGTTTCTTTTAAAATGCGGGCGATCGAAAATAAAGGCCAAGATTAAGCACAAAGGAAAAAGCACCAACCCGTCCCCCAACCAGGTGGAATATCCTAAGAAAATATCCGATAAAGGGGACCTTAGGTTATTGTTTAACCAGAGAAACAAACGTTCGTCGAAATAGGCTATTTTTTGAAGCATGCGTATATTTTCTTTTCCGTTTAAACCGAGCTGGAGGTGAGGATTGAACTCACGACCTTCCGCTTACAAGGCGGGTGCTCTACCACTGAGCTACTCCAGCATAAACATTGGGGCAGCGTTTGAGCTGTGTAGTATATAATACTCTTTCTATTTTTTCCTCAAGTGAATTCTCCCGGGCGGGTTTTCGCGCAAATTATTTTCCCACGATTCTTTTAATAGCCTTGGGTAATTCGTCTAATAAATCGCTCGGCAAAAGAGAAACTTCGCCTGTTTTTTTCGCGGCACGATCTCCCGCAAGACCGTGTATATATACGGCGCTCGAGGCGGCCTGAAAAACATCCATTTTTTGGCCAACGAAGGCGGCAATCATTCCGGTTAAAACATCGCCCATACCGCCCGTCGCCATGCCCGGATTTCCCGTCAAATTGATGTAGGTTTGTCCGCGAGGACTCGCGACAACCGTTCTATGCCCTTTTAAAACGATAACAACGCCGTATTCCTTCGCCGCTTTCTCGGCAGCTTTTAATCGATCTGCTTCGGTAACCGGCGATACGCCAAATACCCTCTGGAACTCGCCGGGGTGGGGCGTAAGAACGGAAGGGGCTTTTAATTTTTTAAGCAACCGGTTGTACTTTTCGAAAGCAATAATAGCATCTGCATCAATAACCATGGGTTTTTGCGATTGCTTCGTAAGCGCGCGGACAAAAGAAAGCGTGGAGGGATGCCGGGAAAGGCCGGGACCGATCGCTAGAACATCTTCGTGTTTTAAAAAAGACGTGGCGCGGGAAAGCGCTTTTAAACCGACGGAGCCCGATGCTGTTTCTGGAAGCGCGATCCACATCGCTTCGCGCGAATCTCGCGCCAGAATGTTTGCGAGGCTTTTCGGAGCACCGGTAGTGACGAGGCCTGCTCCGGACCTAAGCGCAGCCGTGCTGACCAAACGGCATGCCCCCGTCAATCCCCGCGAACCGGCAATAATAAAAACCCGCCCGAAATCGCCTTTGTGAACGTCCGGCCGGGTTCTTCTAAGCCTTTTTCGAATAATCGATCTAACGGACAAGCGCACCCGTTGAAATAATCTCCTTCATACGGCGAACGGCCGCCTCCATTCCATGGAAAACGGCCTCCGACACGATGGAATGACCAATGTTTAACTCCGCCAAATGCGGTACACGCAAAACCGCAGCAGTATTTTCGTAATTTAACCCATGCCCCGCATTTACTTTTAAACCCAAACGGTTCGCTTCCTCGGCCGCTTTAATCAGTTCTTCGATACGCTCTTCTCTTTTACCCATATCGCTATCGGCATATGCTCCCGTATGTAACTCTATAAAAGGAGCGCCCGTTTCCGCAGCCGCTTTAATCTGAGAAATATCCGGATCAATAAATAAGCTGACTTCAATATTGGCCTTGGCCATACCGGCGATCATTTGTTTTAAATCTTTTCCGCGGCTACGAACATCCAACCCTCCTTCGGTAGTTAGCTCCTGGCGTTTTTCGGGAACCAAACATACTTTTTCGGGATGAGTAAGGAGCGCAAATTTCACCATATCTTCGGTAGCGGCCATTTCAAGGTTTAAGGGTATGCGAATTACTTTTTGGATTTCAAAAATATCGAAATCCTGGATATGCCTGCGGTCCTCCCTTAAATGAGCCGTGATCCCGTCCGCTCCGGCTTGTTCGGCAAGGCGCGCCGCTTCGGCGGGTGAAGGAAAAGTCGTGCGTCGGGCCTGACGTAAGGTAGCAACATGATCAATATTAACGCCAAGCTTAATCACTTGATTTTAACTTCGCCTAACTTAACTTTGGCTAAAGGCAAATCCGTTTGAATGGAAACTTCCTGCGGAAGCCGGAAAGCATACGGAATTTCGTGCTCTCCCCGTTTTAAGCCCGTGACATCCACATAAAAAAGCAAATCGGAAATAGTCAAAACATCCAAGACTCTCGTAGGACCGGTTAACTTCACGTTTATTTTAGCCGGCTCGACTTCCGCCAATATCATTTCGAAAGGAGAACCCAAGATATGCACCGGCACGTCATCAAACTGTTTTGAAGCAAATTGCTCCGTAATCGGAATAAAAGCTTCGATTTCAACATCGTGGGTCGGCCGGATATCGGTATATTGCCTAATAAGAACCTTTTTCCGAAAAGATTTCGTGCGCCCTAGCACATCAATGGGTTCGGTCAGGACTTGCGATAAGAGATTTAATTTCTGAATCGGCCCGGCCATAATAATTTCTTCGGGATCCAAGCGGATTTCTTCCGTAACAACGCGGTATCCTTGAGCCGGCTCGCCGTGGAGATTAGCGCGGATAGGAAGTTGAAACGTCCCCAGCTGATCAATAAACACCGTAATCTCGGACGGGCGAATTTCTTTCACACGGTAACTACCCTTCGGGCGCTTTATATCACTAGGCGAAACACGAAAGGTGTATTTTTCGACGGGATGATCCAAATCAATTTTATGAACTCCCGTGATTTCGGATTCCGAAAAATTCTTAAGCGCTTTTTCGGGTACGGAAAACGTAACGGTAAGCCGTTTGACCGGTTCGCCAATGATGGTCAGACCTGGATTGGTAGTTTCGATCCGGAGCGGAATTTTACGAACAATTTCTTTTAACTCCTGATTGCCAACATAATTCCAGACAAGGAGGGCCAAACCCAAAGCGCCCAGTTTATACCATATGTTTTCTAAAAGACTTTTCGGCATTTTATGACTCGGATTTTTTTTCCACAGGCGCGGAGTTACGTGTAGATCGTAAGAAATTAAGGTCTTTAAGTTTCCAATTCCAACGGGATATGCGCACCGCCGATTGGCGCGGAGCAAGCAAGCCCCGTAAAACACGCCTCAAATTTTCTTCGTCAAGATCTTTTGTTAGCTTCCCGTACACCGCCATCGAAATGGTGCGTCTTTCCTCTGAAATGACAATCACGATGGCGTCCGTTTCTTCTGAAAGCCCAATGGCGGCCCGGTGCCGAGTCCCGAGGGTCTTACTAACAACCGCGCTCTGAGTCAGCGGAAAGAGCGATCCCGCCGAAGCAATACGTTCGCCTTGGATGATGATGCCTCCGTCATGAAGCGGGCTGGGAGGCGTAAAAATAGTGCAAATAATTTCAGGCGAAACATGGGCATCGATGGCGACACCGCTTTCGATATAATTTTTTAGCCCCGTTTCTCTTTCTATCGCAATAATGGCGCCGATACCGTTTTTCTCAAGACGCAGGCATGCCTCGACCACATCATCGATAATCACCCGCTCCTGCATAACGCCGCGAAATATCGTATTTTGGCCGAGGCCGGCAAGTGCTCTGCGAATTTCAGGCTGAAATACGATGGGTATGAAAATCACTCCGAACGCGAAGATTTTGGTGAGCACCCAGTCAATCGTAGTAAAACCGAGCAATTGCGCGACCAAAAGTGAAAACACGAGGACCAAAAATCCCATAAAAACCTGGAATGCTCTCGTGCCTCGGAAAAAACTGAGTATCCAATAGAATACAAACCACAAAATTCCAATTTCAACGGCGGGACGCCACAACGAAAGAATGGAATAAAACATTTTGAAATCTACTTTTTTTTAAATACGTTATTCATTATTTCCATAACTCGGCCTGCTTTTTGCCGGGAGTAACACCCAAATGCTCATAAGATGCTTTCGTCAAAACCCGGCCGGAATTCGTACGTTTGAGAAAGCCTTTCTGAATAAGATAGGGTTCGTAAATTTCTTCAATCGTTTCGGAATCTTCTTGAACGCCCACGGCCATGGAGCTGAGGCCCACCGGACCGCCGTCGCAGTGTTGATATATATAGGTAAGCAAGCGGCGGTCAATTTCATCCAGGCCCGCCCGGTCCACGGCCAGCATTTCAAGCCCGCGGCAAGCGACTTCGTTGGTAATAATGCCCTTGGCCTTAACTTCGGCGTAATCTCTCACCCGTTTCAGCAAACGGTTTGAAATCCTGGGCGTACCGCGCGAACGAATGGCAATTTCCTCGGCGCCCTTGCCTTCAATTTTCAAATTTAAAATTTTAGCCGACCTCAGAACCACCTGCGTCAATTCTTCGTCGGTGTAATAATTCATCCGCTCAACGATGCCAAAACGGGCTCGGAGCGGTGAGGTCAGCAAACCACCGCGCGTAGTAGCGCCTACGAGCGTAAATTTCGGCAAATTTAATCTTACCGAACGTGAATTCGGTCCTTTATCCAGCATGATATCAATTGTAAAATCCTCCATCGCCGGATACAGGTATTCTTCGACAGCAGGATTCAACCGGTGAATTTCATCGATAAAGAGAATCTCGCCTTCTTCCAGATGGGTTAAAAGTCCCGCCAAATCACCTGCCCGGGTAAGAGAAGGCCCGGAGGCGATACGTATTTTTGCTTTCATTTCTTGGGCCATAATATGGGCAAGTGTCGTTTTACCTAAACCGGGCGGGCCGAAAAAAAGGATGTGATCAAGAGGTTCGTTTCGTTTACGCGCGGCTTCGATATAAATCGCAAGCGACTTCTTCACCAGTTCCTGCCCGATAAATTCAGGTAAAGAACTCGGACGAAGCGCCCAATCAAATTGTACATCTTCGTCTTTTTTCGAAGAGACCACGGAGCGAAACGATTCGGTTTCTAATCTGCTTTTTTCTGGACTCATAGGAATTTAAAGCTCTCCCGCACTACGTCTTCTACCGCCAATTCTTTTTGTTTCTTACTTGCCGAATCAAACACTTTTTTAACGGCATGGCCCGCTTCGGCGCGTTTGTATCCCAAAACTATGAGCGCATCGATGGAATCTTCTTCGAGCGATTGCTTTTTTCCGGCCGAGCCCTTTTTGGAAGACGCGGTTTCAGAACCCTGCAGGAGAACGATTTTTTCGCGAAGTTCGATAACCAGCCGCTCCGCGGTTTTTCTTCCCACTCCCGAAATTCCCGTCAGCGTATCGATATCCCCCGAAATAACGGCTTCGCGAAATTGCCCGGCACCGATCCCCGAAAGAATGGAAAGGGCCATTTTAGGACCGACGCCTGAAATAGCGATGAGCAGCTTAAAGAGCATCCGCTCTGCTTCGGTAAGAAATCCGATCAGCTGCTGACTGCTTTCCGTTACATGAAAGTACGCGAGAAGGCAGATTTGGGAATCAACATCCGGCAGCGATTGAAACGTAGAGGCGGGGATGGTCAATTCATAGCCGATACCGTTTACTTCCACGACTGCCCGCGCCGGCATTTTCGTACGCAGCGTTCCTTTAAAATAATCGAACATAGTTACCTACCTGGCAGAAGATATGAGCGACCGGAGCTTCGCGCTGTATAAATGACAAAGGGCTATCGCGAGCGCATCGGCCGCATCTTTTTTAGGGTCTTTGTTCAACCGAAGAAGCTGCCGCACCATGTACTGCATCTGCTCCTTAGAGGCGCGTCCGTTTCCACAAATGGCTTGCTTGATTCTCGCGGGCGGATATTCCACAATTTCAAGTTCGGCTTCCGCGGCTACCAGCAAAGCGAGCGCTCGTGCCTCACCTAACTTTACGGCAGCCTGGACGTCCTTATGAAAAAAACAAGTTTCTACGGCAACAACCGTAGGCTTGTACTTCTCAACAATCTGCTTAAGGTGGTGGTAAATTTCCTTTAGCCGTACCGGCATGGCGAGACTTCGCTCAACGTAAATCGTACCGGCAAATTCAACGTATTCCTTGCCGTCTTTTAAGGTTACCAATCCTACGCCTGTTGAAATCGTCCCGGGGTCTATGCCGAGGACGCGCATCTATTCGCCAAGCTCCTTAATGATCTGCTTCTTCTCTTTGCTGAGTCTTTTTATTTTTTGAACGCCTTCGCGGACTTTTCTCACTTTGGCATCGATTTCTTCGACCACAATATGGGGCTCAAAATCAACATCACCGCGCGCAATATGGCTTTTATCGGTAAGCGCCAAAAGAAAATTTTCGATCTCGCGTTCGCGGTTTTTTAAAATTTTAGCAAGCTCGCCATTCCCTTTTCCCGAGGCTTTGAGCTCGGCGATCATTTCGCCAAGCTCCGCTTGCCAGCGCCTGATTTTGGCTATAACCACTTCACGGTCCATATATCATCATCCCAATTCTTTTAAAACGCTGTCGGGAACGTCAACATTCGAATATACATTTTGAACATCATCGTTTTCTTCCAAGGCTTCGACAAGTTCGAATACCTTACGCGCCGAGTTTTCATCCACCAGCATCAAATTTTTCGCAAGCATGGTGATTTCCGCCGATCTCGTACCAATTTTTTTTGCCGTAAGCGCCTGACGGACATTTTCAAAATCATGGGGCTGTGTAATAATCGAGAACGCGTCGCCGTCGTTTTTGATATCCTCGGCGCCGGCGTCGAGAACGGTGTCCATCAATTGGTCTTCGGTGGTGTTTTTGGCATCAATAATAATGAGTCCTTTTTTTTCAAACAGCCACGAAACAGATCCGGCTCCCGCCAAGCTTGCGTCTTTTTTGCTCAGAATATTTCGAATCTCAGCCGACGTGCGGTTTTTATTGTCCGTTAAGCACTGTACCAAAATTGCAACGCCGCCCGGGCCGTATCCTTCAAAGGCTGTTTCCTCATAATTAATGCCTTCGAGTCCGCCCACGCCACGCTTGATGGCCCGGTCTACATTCTCGGCCGGCATGTTGGCTTCCCTGGCTTTGGAAACCGCGAGCCTCAGGCGATTGTTCATTCCCGGATCACCGCCGCCGGTTCTTGCCGCTACGATAATTTCACGGCTGATCTTGGAGAAAAGTTTTCCGCGTTTAGCGTCAAGCGCACCTTTTTTATGTTTAATCGATGCCCACTTTGAATGACCCGACATAATGTAATTCCTTCCTAACGAATTTATGCGTGTTTTAAAATTTCTTCGCTTACGCGGACAGCATCTTTTGCAGCCGAAACATCGTGAACGCGCACGATATGCGCACCGCTCGAAACGGCCAAAGCGCAAGCCGCAGCCGTACCGAAAACGCGGTCCTCGGCAGCCTTGTTCGTCACCGAACCAATAAACGATTTTCTGGAAGGCCCGACAAGTACGGGCCGGCCGAACCGTCCGAACTCTTTTAGATGCGCCAAAATTTCGAAATTTTGCTCGGCGTTTTTAGCAAAACCCAATCCCGGATCAATCGCAATCGATTCCCGGTCAACTCCGGCGTCTTCGGCTTTGCGTACGCTTGATTCCAATTCGCTTAAAATATCTTCGATCAGATCCTCATAGTGAATCATGGTTTGCATGGTAGCCGGCGTTCCCCTGGAATGCATCAGAATAAGACCGGCGGAATAAAAAGCTGCAACGTTTGCTACTTCGGAATCAAAACGAAGGCCGCTTATGTCGTTGATAAAGTGACAGCCCGCCTCAAGCGCTTCCCGAGCGACGCGGGCATTCGTAGTATCTACCGAAATGGGAATATCAAAATTTTCAGAAATCGATTTTAGCGCCGGAAGCAAACGCTCGAGTTCATCTGCTTCGGAAATAGCCTCTGCGCCGGGCCGTGTCGATACGGCGCCCAGGTCAATAATGTCGGCGCCTTGTTCGATGAAATTCCGCACTTTTGGAATAAGCTCATCGCTACGGCCGGACAATCCATCACCGGAAAAAGAATCGGGGGTTAGATTAATGATTCCCATGATAAGCGTAGGGCGAGGAAAATGCCAACGGTGGGTGCGTGCTTTTAGAAAGCAATCGCTAGATTGGTGTTCGAAATTCATGGACTCCTCAACTTCTCGGCGGCTTGTTTATCTAAATAGCCCGCTCAAAGCCCAATAGTTTTCTTACTTCATCGCCGTCAAGGGTCTCTTTTTCACGAAGAGTCTTGCTGAGAAGCTTCAGCTGATCCACATGCTCCTGGAGCAGCTTTTTGGCAATGTCGTAGCATCGATCGATAAGGGATTTTACTTCGCGATCGATCAAAACCGCTGTCTGCTCCGAGTAGTCTTTGTCACGCATAAGATCACGCCCTAAAAACACCTGCCGGTCTTTTTTCCCGAACGTAACATTGCCAAGCGTTTTGCTCATTCCATATTCGCAAACCATGCGCTGTGCAAACTCGGTCGCTACTTCGATATCGTTGGCGGCGCCGGTGGTAATTTCTCCGAACGTTAACTCTTCCGCGGCTCTTCCGCCCATCATGACAACCATCTTATCGAGCAGGTCCTTTTCAGACATGAGGTAGCGATCTTCCAAGGGACGCTGAAGCGTGTAGCCCAAAGCCGCCGTGCCGCGGGGAATAATGGAAACTTTATGCAAAGGATCTGCGCTATGTGTATAAAGTGCACAAAGCGCATGACCCGATTCGTGAACGGCAACGATTTCTTTTTCTTTGTCGTTGATCACACGGCTTTTTCGTTCCGGGCCGGCCATGACGCGCTCGATGGATTGTTCCAATTCCTCCTGCATTACAAATTCTTTTTCGCGACGGGCGGCCAGAAGAGCGGCTTCGTTCACAAGATTGGCTAAATCGGCGCCTGAAAACCCGGAAGTCTGCTGCGCGATTCGGGTCAAATTAATATTAGGGCTTAATTTTACATTTCTGCAATGCACCCGCAGAATAGCTTCGCGTCCTTTAAGGTCGGGGCGATCGACGACAATTTGCCGGTCAAAACGGCCCGGCCTAAGCAAGGCAGGATCGAGCACGTCCGGGCGATTGGTTGAAGCAAGTAAAATCACACCCTCCTGGGTATCAAAGCCATCCATTTCGACGAGCAAGGCATTCAACGTTTGCTCACGTTCATCGTGTCCGCCGCCAATACCGGCAAAACGCTGACGGCCGACCGCATCTAATTCATCGATAAAAATAATGCTTCCGCGCTCAGAAACTTTCGCTGCCTTTTTCCCCTGTTCAAATAAATCACGCACACGAGAAGCTCCGACCCCGACAAACATTTCGACAAAGTCCGAACCGCTGATGGAAAAAAACGGAACGTTGGCTTCGCCGGCAACGGCCTTGGCCAAAAGTGTCTTTCCCGTCCCGGGAGGTCCCATGAGAAGAACGCCTTTTGGAATACGCCCGCCTAAGCGCTGAAATTTTTTAGGATCTTTCAGAAATTCGATAACTTCCTGGAGTTCCTCTTTGGCCTCCTCGACGCCGGCCACATCGTTAAAATTGATTCGATTCTTATCCTGAGTCTGCTGCCGAGCACGCGATTTTCCAAAACTCAAGATGCTCCGCCCCGTTCCCTGTACACCCCGGTATAAGAAAAACCAGAAAAACGCCACCAGAAAAACAACGGGCAGAAGCGAATAGATAACATTACGCCAGAATATTTTTGGAGGGTTTACGCTAAAATCTTTGACGTTCTTGCGTAGGAGAGGAATGAGCTCGGGATCATTAAAAGGAACGTTTACTTGAAAATAAGCACCGCTGCTCATTTTCCCGCGGATGACATTTTCCACCATTTCGCAATATACGATTTCGTGTGTGTCGCTATTTCTGGCAACCGTATCGAAAAATTCACTGTAGGGAAGCCGCTTGAGCTCTATTTCAGGAAAAACGAGGAACTGCAAAACAACAAAAAAAGCCAGCGTCACGATAGCAAAAGTAATGAATTTGGACCGGTCGTTATTCGGTCCTTTTTGAGGGGAACCGGGCGTCGGCGGTTTTCCTTTATGCATCGCGGCGCGCTCAAACGGTCCGGGCACTTTCTGACCTTCGTCTGGGCTGGGAATAGACATTTTTTCTTGATCCATTAGAGTGTTAACTCCAGTATAAGTAGTTACTATAAGATTAAGACATTATAACAAGAAGTGGTACTTATACCATAAGCCTTTTATCTGTGCAAGCATAAGACCATTTTAGGTGAATTAAAATTAAGGGGGGATTCTACCCGGTAGGTTCTGCATAGGCCACAATGACTTACGATGCGCGGGGAAACGCTCCTATTGAGACAACTAACAAATCCCGCTTTTTCCGAAGTTCAATCCCCTTTGGCAGGACAATCGCTCGCTTTATATTGCCCGTAAGCAAACTCTGGATTTTTTCGCCGTGCGCAAAATCAATTTGTCTGACATGCCCCAATTTTTCCGTTGCTTTCCGGATAATCCGATATTGAATGATGGGGTGTTCGTTTAAGATATTTTTTATATGAAATGCGATGCCGTGGGCAAATTCCTCCGCCAAAACCCGGTCCCAAGCTTTTAATGTCATTTGTTCGATAAAATCTTCTTCTTCAGCTGAAACCGTTGCTAAACGGGCAAGCAATGTCTGAATTTTTTCTTGGTAATTCGTTTCGATATGGGGAATAAGGTCGTGACGAACACGATTTCTGAGAAACGCAGGCGAAAGATTACTGCTGTCTTCGACATAGCGCACCGCATAATCCCGGGCATACTCGGTAATTTCTTCTCGGGAAACGCCGAGCAGGGGCCGAATAATTCTTAAACCGGCCCTGACGGAGCCGGGCCTCATGGCCGCAAGTCCGCCCGGCCCGGTACCGCGTAGAATTCTGACAAGCACCGTCTCGGCCTGATCGTTCATGTGATGCGCCAGCGCAATTGTTTTAGCGCCGTGTTCACGGGCGACCTTTGTGAAAAATTTCCACCGCGCTTCGCGCCAAAAATTTTCCCAGGAGGCGCTCGATTTATCCTCGGGTGTGTTTAGCTCATCAACTATGCAAGCCATTCCCCAGCGCTTTACCCAACGCTCTACAAATTTTTGATCTCTGTCGGACTCGCCCTGCCGGGTTTTATGATTTAAATGAGCAGCCACGATCTTGATTGGCCACACCGCTTTGAGCGTCTGCAAAACATGCAGCAAAACCATCGAATCGGCCCCGCCGGAGACGCCGATTACAACGGTCGATCCTTTTTTTAAAAGATCGTACCGCTTAACGGTGGCTGAAACTTTTTGAACAAGCCCGGCCTGCGACTGTTCGCGCTCTGTGTTTTGAGGATTTTTTGCTAAAATAGTTTTCATAAGAAAATGGTAGCGGCGACAGGAATTGAACCTGTGACCTAGGGCTTATGAGTCCCTCGCTCTAGCCAACTGAGCTACGCCGCCGTAAAGAAAGACTTGATAAGTTGCTGGAGAAATATTAACGTACAATTAACACGGCTTGAAAAATCAAACAAACATGGCGAGTACCGGTTAACGGCACAAGAGAATGGGTAGAGTACCAAAATTCGCCGTGTGCATAAAGGAAAATCTTATATAGACTTACATTCATGACCACCGGAATTCTATACGACGAGAGATACCTGCTTCACGACCCGGGTTCGTACCATCCCGAAAATCCGGATCGTCTCGTCTGCACTTGGAAACATCTCGAATCACAACCGTGGTTTTCGGAGTTAAAAAAACTTTCTCCAAAGCTCGCCGAGCCCGAGTGGCTAGCCAAAGTTCATTCCCCCGATTACATTGATCGTGCGCGGGAAACCGTTAAACGCGGTGACGCGTATCTGGACTGCTTGGATGTGGGTATTTGCGAGAAATCCTTTGAAGTCGCGCTTCTGGCCGCAGGCGGTTCGATGGAATTAACGGATCAAATCATGTCCGGCAATATTCAAAACGGTTTCGCCCTGATCCGTCCGCCGGGACATCATGCCGAACGGGACATCGCCATGGGCTTCTGTATCCTGAATAATGTGGCCATTATTACCGAGTACCTGCGGAAAAAATATGGCCTTCAAAAAATTCTTATTTTAGACTGGGATGTTCATCACGGAAACGGAACGCAACATCTGTTCGAGAAAGACCCGGACGTTTTCTATATGAGCCTTCACCAATATCCTTTCTATCCGGGAACCGGCGCTCTGCACGAAACCGGGACCGATAGAGGCAAAGGAACGACGCTTAATTGCCCGATGCCTGCCGGAGCAGGCAATAAAGATTATGAGAAAGCTTTTCGCGAAATGATCTTGCCGAAAGCGCATGAATTTAAGCCGGACGCTGTTCTTATTTCATCCGGATTTGATGCGCACAAAGACGATCCGATGGGACAAATTTGCCTGACCACCGAATTTTTCGGCTGGATGACCGTCCGTGCTATGGAAATTGCGGAAAAATATTCCGGCGGAAGAGTCGTTTCGCTCCTGGAAGGCGGTTACAATCTTGAAGAACTTCCCCGCTCCGTCGCCAAACATCTACGCGTACTCTCCGGCTTGGATAAAGAGTAGCCTTCGGAAAAATGAACTGGCCGCGTAAGATTCTTCATATCGATATGGATGCTTTCTTCGCTGCGGTGGAACAGCGCGACCGGCCGGAGCTTCGTGGAAAACCCGTCGTAGTCGGGGGAAATCCGCACGGACGGGGCGTCGTCAGTACCGCTTCGTACGAAGCGCGTAAATTCGGCATTCGTTCCGCCATGCCCGCCGCCGAAGCATTAAGGCGATGCCCGGAAGCTGTTTTCCTACGTCCCGAAATCGAAAAATACAGCAACGTTTCCGATACCGTTCATACCGTTATCTCGAAATACACCGATCTCATCGAATGGGTAAGCATCGATGAAGCGTATTTGGATATTTCCGTCAATAAATTATCCGTTGAAGATCCGGTGCTGCTCGCCAAAATGATTCAGCAGAATATTAAAGTGGTAACGCAGCTTACCGGCTCCGTTGGCGTGGCGTCCAATAAATTTCTTGCTAAAATTGCTTCCGATATGAATAAGCCGAACGGCCTAACGGTGGTCGAGCCTACCCATATTCGATCTTTTCTCGAACCTCTTTCCGTCCGAAAAATTCCGGGCGTCGGTCCGGTTTCGGAAAAGGAATTAAACAAGCTCGGCATTAAAACCATCGGTGAGCTTGCAAAAAAATCGCGTGAAGATCTGATTCATCTTTTTGGAAAATGGGGAAATGCGCTCTACGACCGTGCGCGCGGCATTGATGAAAGCCCGATCGAAACCGAAAGCGAGCTGAAGCAAATGGGTTCGGAAGAAACATTTGAACGCGATCTTCTCGATTTCCCCTCGATGATAGAGAAAATAAAATCGCTTTCGGAAGATATTGCAGAGCGCCTAAAAAACCGGCAAGCCAAAGCAAAAACCGTAACCTTAAAAGTTAAGTATTCCGATTTTACCGTGATCACACGCGCGCATTCGCTTATCCTTCCCTTTGATTCCGTAGATATTATTTTTGAGGAAGCCGTCAGATTGCTACGGGAAAAAACAGAGGCTGGAAAACGGCCGATTCGACTTTTAGGAGTCAGTGCTTCTCACTTTGCGCTGGAAGATGGAGCGACGAAAAAGCGGGAAGATGACTTATTCAGCGGGCTAGCTTAGCTTCGAAACGGAAAATAAAAATCGCCTTTGATGGGAATGCGAAGCCTCCTAAGCAAACGTTCGATAAGCTCGTCTTCTTTTTGAGCCCACATTTCCTCGGAAGCATCCATTCCTACTTTTGAAGAGCCGCCCGCAATGGCGCCGCGGCCTCCGGCCTCATCACGATTCGAAAACACATCCCTCAAAATTTCCCCGGCGTCCGCGTTTTGATTGGCCTGCCTAAAAGAAACGTGCAATCTCCCCCGGTAACGCCCGGTGCAGAGACAGCGCTTCGTTCCCTTATAACTCATGAGAAAATCGGCGATTTGGGAAACCAAATCGGGGTTTTCGACAACGCCCAGATGTGAAATCACGAGGCCGCGCCGTGCTTTGGCGTTTTGTATACCCAAAGCGAGTGAAGCAAAAAATTTCCGGGGCCTGAGCGGATTTAGAATATAGGCCAACGCCTTGAAATCACAGTAATGAATAATGCCGAGGTAGGTCTGAATAATATCGGGCCGGTCCGCGCGGTAAAAATAAAGCGTATCGGAAAGAATACCGTACGCAAGCGCCGTCGCGACGCGAGCCGGAATTTCCTTCCGTAAAAGAAGCAGCGCCCGGGCAAGAATCACGCACGTAGCCCCGCATTCCGTATCGATAAGAACCAAATCGGCATGCGAGCGCACCACCGGAGGATGCTGATCGATAACGATAGCGGCCTTTCTTTTTTTGGGAAACGAATTATTTTCGAATTCCGGCTGGGTATCCATAAGCGCAATATGATCGTGTTTCCTTAAATCAACCGGCCGTAATTTATATACCGGCAGCTTAAGTGCTTTCACCATCGCGCGATTTTCGATACGGCCTACAATGCCGCCGTAGACAATTTTGGAGCGAATGCCAAATTGACTCTCGGCCAAATGCTGAAGCGCATAAGCACTCGCGAGCGCGTCGGGATCGGGATAATCATGGGTCATGATAAGC
>OBEQ011546350.1_pt1 | contig 20843 bp, 20 predicted proteins | sample 1670901 | NCBI WGS metagenome assembly OBEQ01 (sample SAMEA104232315, study PRJEB22302) | groundwater metagenome | biome: forest; feature: aquifer; material: groundwater | place: USA | collected 2011-08-07 | depth 5.4 m
TTTCCGTTCGAAAGTAAGATTTTCATGGCAAGTCCGACAGGCTGCTAGCCGAGCGCCGCGAGCAGACGCAGCAGTTCGGCCTGTTTGGCTTTCTGGTCGGCAAGTTGTTTCCGCGCGCCTTCCAACACCGCCGGCGGGGCCTTGCTGACGAACGCCTCGTTTGCGAGCCGCGCCTCGGTGCCCGCGATGTGCCTGGCCATGGTCTCGATTTCCTTCGTCAACCGCGCCTTTTCGGCCGCGGGATCGCCCTTGAGCTGCTTGATCAGGTTCCACGAACCGATGGCGGTGACGGTCGCCGGAGCATCGGGTGACATCGGGCCGCGCACGATCGAGACGGCACCCGTCATGCGCTTGAGCTTCGCCAGGTTCGCTTCGAGCACCGTCCAGTGGGTGTCCGTGGTCTCGACGATGAATTCGGCAGCCTTGCTGGCGGCCTCACCCTGCTCCGCCTTGAAGGCGCGAACCTGCGAAACGACCGCCTTGAGCTGACCGACCTGCGCCGCTGCCGCCAGGTCGAGCCGCAACCCGTGGCTGGCAAGCTGCGAGGGATTGTCGAGGTGCGTGTCGCGCATCAAAAACGTGCCGTCGGCCCCGTAACCCAGGAGATGCCAGAGTTCCTCGGTGATGAACGGCATAAACGGGTGCAACAACAGCAGCGTCTGGCGCAGCGCGAAATCCTGGATGGCCAGACAGTTCGCCTTGGTGGCAGCGTCCTGCAGCTTCGACTTGGAAACCTCCACATACCAGTCGCAGAAATCGTTCCAAAAAAAGCCGTAGAGCGCCTGCACCGCGGCGCTGAACTCGAACTCCTCGAAGCAGCGGGCCACTTCACGGGTGGTCGCCAGAAGCCGGTCGAGGATGGCATGATCGTCCGCGTCGAATTTCGGCGGCTCCAGCCGTGCGAAGATCGCCCCGAGCGTGGAGTTGTCAGCCATGTCGCCGCTCATCTGGCGGAAGCGGCAGGCGTTCCAGAGCTTGTTGCAGAAATTCTTGCCGCCCTCGATGCGTTCCTCCTGGAAGCGGATGTCCTGTCCCTGGGGCGCGAGGGAGATGATGCCGAACCGCAGGCCGTCGGCGCCATATTTTCCGATCAGGTCGAGGGGATCGGGGGAGTTGCCGAGCGATTTGGACATCTTGCGCCCCTGCGTGTCGCGAATGATGCCGGTGAAATACACGTTTTTGAACGGAATGCGCCGTTCCAGCGGTTCGCCCGGGCGGACAAATTCCAACCCCGCCATGATCATGCGCGCCACCCAGAAGAAGATGATGTCCGGGCCCGTCACAAGCGTCGTGGTGGGATAGAAGAAATCGAAACCCGACTTTTCCAGCGCCGCCTTGTCCGGCCAGCCCATCGTCGCGAAGGGCCAGAGCCAGGACGACGCCCAGGTGTCGAGTACATCATCCTCCTGCACCCAGTTGTCCGGATCGGCCGGACCCTCGAGCGAAACATGCACTTTCTTCGGATCGCGCAGGTCGGCCTCGGTGAGCTTCTCCCTGTCGAGCCCCTTGGCATACCAGACGGGGATGCGGTGGCCCCACCACAGCTGCCGGCTGATGCACCAGTCCTGGATGTTCTCCAGCCAGTGCAGGTAAACCTTCGACCAGCGGTCCGGGTAGAACCGGATATGACCGTCGCGCACCGCGATCCTCGCCTCCTCGACCTTGGGATAGCGCAGCCACCATTGCCAGGTCAGCCGCGGCTCGATCGGCACGTCGGCCCGCTCGGAATAGCCGACGTTGTTCTCGTAAGGCTCCTCCTTCACCAATGCGCCGGACTCCTTGAGCATTTCCGCGGCTTTTTTGCGGCCGGCGAAACGTTCAAGGCCGGCGAGGCCGGGCCCCGCGAGTTCGTTGAGGATGCCGTCAGGGTTGAGCACATCGACGGGCGGCAGCTTGTGCCTCTGGCCGATCTCGAAATCCACCTTGTCATGCGCCGGCGTGATTTTAAGCGCTCCCGAACCGAATTCCCGGTCCACCGCCGCGTCGGCGATGATCGGAATCGCCAGCCGGTTGAGCGGCCGCCAGACTTTCCGGCCGATCAGCGCCGCATAGCGCGGGTCATCCGGGTGCACGGCGATGGCGACGTCGCCCGGGATCGTCTCGGGCCGCGTGGTCTTCACCTCGATAAAGCTGCCGGGCTGGTCCACCAGTTCGTAGCGCACCTGGTAGAGCAGGCCTTTGACCGGCTTCATGATCACTTCCTCGTCCGACAGCGCCGTGAGGCTGACCGGGCACCAATTCACCATGCGCTTGCCGCGATAGATGTGCCCCTTGGCGAAAAGGTCGGTGAACACCGTCAGCACCGCCTTCGAGTAATGCGGGTCCATCGTGAACTGCGTGCGGCCCCAATCGGCGGATGCGCCGAGGCGCCGGAGCTGTTCGAGAATGATCCCGCCCTTCTCCTCGCGCCATGACCAGACCTTTTCCAGGAACTTTTCTCGCCCCAGGTGATGGCGGTTCTTCTTTTCCTTGCGCAGCTCGCGTTCCACCACGGTCTGCGTGGCGATGCCGGCGTGGTCGGTCCCGGGCAGCCACAGGGCCTCGCGGCCTTCAAGCCGTGCCCGTCGGATGAGGATGTCCTGGATGGTGTTGTTCAGCACGTGGCCCATGGTCAGCACGCCGGTGACATTGGGCGGCGGAATCATGATGCAATAGGGCGCCCGGACCGGATTGGCCTTGGCGGCAAAGCAGCCCGCTTCCAGCCAGGCAGCATACCACTTCTTTTCCACTTCGCGGGGTTCGTAGCTCTTGGTGATCGAGGCCATGGGTCGGGTTGAGCGGGGCAGTCAAAGCGCTGGTTTCCAGCCTGACAAGCTGGTTCGCAGAGGCTACCTTGTCATCCTGAGCAGAGCGAAGGATCCAGGCGTTCGAGCTTGGCGCCACGTTCGCTGCCATGGATTCTTCGCTGCGCTCAGAATGACAGAATGCGCATATTGATTCGTTCAAAAAACCCGTCCTAACCTGATTATTCCGGGTCCCGCTTTTCACGCATCTCGATGCGATCCGAGGCCCGTTTGCCGTTGTCGCCCTGACCAGTGGGCGTTCCTTCGTGGGAGTAGTAAGAGTAGTTGTTGGTATAGTAGCCGTAGTCCTCGCCCGTGCCGGTCGGCACCTGGTTGAGGACGACCCCGACGATCGGCACTTTCAGGCCGTCGATGATCTGCCGGGCACGGAGCACCATGCTCTCGGGGTTGCGCCGGTGCTGGATCAGCAGGACCACCCCGTCGGAAATGCTGGCGAGCACCGACGCGTCGCTCACGCCAATGATCGGCGGCGAATCGAAGAGGATCTTGTCGTAACGCGATTTGAACTCGCCCACCAGCTCGCGCAGCTTGTTCACGTAAAGCAGGCTGAGGGTGACATTGTTGGCGACCGCGCCGCTGGGGAGCAGGTCGAGCAAGCCCGACTTGTCGCGTTTGACCGCGTCGGTCCACGCGGCCTTGTTGAGGACAATGTCGGTCAGGCCGGGCTCGCGCGCCATGTCGGCCAGCTTGTGTTGCGTGGGCCGGCGGACGTCGGAGTCGATCAGCAGCACCTTTTCTCCGGCGGCCGCCATGCACAGCGCGAGCTGGCGCAGCGTGGTGGACTTGCCCTCGCCCGGCCCGGAGGAGAGCATGACCAGCACCGCCGGCTGGCCGGCGCGCAGCGCGAGGTTGAGATTGGTCTGGAGCACGCGGTAAGGCTCGCCCTCGGGCGAACTGGGGTCGTGCAATTCGCCCGCCTCGCGCATCGTCGGGATGACACCGAGCACCGGCAGGTTGAGTTTTCCCTCGACGTCGGCCACGTTGCGGAAGCTGGTGTCGAGATACTCGAGCAGCACCGCGGCGCCGATGCCGAGGATGCCGCCAAAGACGAAGGAGAAGAGGATGTTCAGCGCCCAGTTGGGCTTGCTGGCGAACCTGGCCGGCTCGGCCTGGTTGAGTATCTCGATGGTCTTCTTCGGCACCTGGAAGTCGATCTCGCGCTGGCGCAGCGTGAGCTTGAGGGTCGTGAGCAGGCGTTGCTCGTCGTCCAGTCGGGTGGCCGCCTCCTCGAAGGGCCGCATGCGTTCGCGCGCGGAGAGGATCTGGTCAACCTTCGCCTGGGCGAGCTGGCGCTCGAGCTCGGTGACGCGGGCGTCGGCCTCCTTGTAAGCCATCTCGAGCGAGCTCTCGTAGCCGCGCAGCTGATTGTCCAGCTGCTGCTGGATCTTGGCGCTGTTTTCGATCGCCGCCATCAGGTCGGGATGCGCCGAGCCGAGTCGGGGCATGAGCCGGGTGACATTCTGGTCGGAAATCAGGTAGGCCTGGAGGAGATTCTGGATGTTGGTGTCCTGAATGAGCTCGGAATTCACGAGGTTGCGGCGCTCGACGACCGGGATGTTCCGAAAACGCTCCCAGCGGGTCTTGCGTCCGATGGCGTCGACGCGCAGAGCGATGAGCGAATTCTGCATCTGGCGCAGCGTCTCCACATCCATGTCAGTGTAGCGCTGGCTCAGGTCGACCCCGGCGATATCGAGCTCCTTGCGGATCTTTTCCACGCGGTCGCGCTGCGTCACGACCGTCTGCTCCTGCTTCTCAAGTTCTTTGCGCAACTGCGCGAGCCCCTCCCGCTGGTCGGCCGTGGCGAGCGCGATGCGATCCTCGGCATACACGCGGGCGATCTCGTTGGCGATGGCGGCCGCCAGGGCGGTGTCGCGGGCGTAGACGTTGATCTCGATGATGGAGGTGCTGCGGCGCGATTCGATCCGCAGCATCTTGCGCAGCAGATGACTGTAGGTGCGGGCTGAATCCCAGGCCACGCCGTCGTTTTCCCGGCCGAGGACGGCATTGAGGCCCAGGTTGGCGATGACGGGGTAGAGTATCTTCTCGGCCTGGATGATCTCCAACTGCTGCTGGACGAAATACGGGTCGTAGTAGGCGTTGTTTTGCGCCTGGAAGAGCTTCACTTCGCTTTCGGGCTTCTGCACCCCGATCTTGGCGGTGGAGAGATACCACTTCGGGAGCAGCGCCGTCACACCGAGCGTCGTGAGGACCACGATCGCGAGCACGAGGAAGACGAGCGACTTGCGCAGTCGGAGCAAGCCCACAAAGTCCCCGAGCGTGGCGCCATCCTTGCTAACCGGGAGGGATACCATGAAGCAGCGCGCGGCCGATTAAAAGGTGAACCGCGCCGAGACGCCGAAACGATCGCGGATCTGGCCGCGGTCGGGATCGTCGGAGTTCACTTCATCATGGTCGTAGGTGCCGGCGACCGTCCAATTCTTGTTGGGCAGCCAGCTCACTCCGAGGCCGAAACGGGTCGTCTTTTCATCGGTGTCTGCATGTTTGCTGCTGCGCCCCTGAAGGGTGGAAGGCTCGTAAGTCAGCGAGCCGGACGCCGTAAAGGTGCCGCTCAGGCGGTGCTGGACGTTGACGAAAATACGGTTCACATCCGTGTCGGTGTAGCTGTTCGTGTCCGATGGCTCCTCGATGGCATACGTGTAACCAGCGGCAAGAAAGGAACCCTCCGTGTAGGTGTAGCGTGAGCTCAACTCGACATAAGGGGTCGTGGTGTCGGCGGCGGCATCGCGTTGGCGGGCCTCAAAACCGGCGCGCCCCGATACGAGTAGCTTTTCCCCGGGATGGTAGTCCACCCCGCCCATCAAAAAGTTGGAAGTCTTGTCCTTCATGGTCGTGGAGTTGTCGTCATAGCGGATGGCCTGGTAGCGGTATTCGCCGACGAGCTTAGTCTCGGGCAGTAAGGCGTAGGAGAGTTCAAGCCCGACCAGATTCTCCGTGTGGTCCAGGTTAGCCGCGAGGCTAGGGTTGTCGTAGCTGAAATCGATGTAGCGATACTTTGTGACCACACCGGTCTTTTCGCCGACGGCGGTGGTGTATTTGCCGTCAAGCTCGAAGCGCTTGAGCGACTGGTCGGTATTCAATGGGCCGGTGGCGCGCAAGGACTGCGGATTCTTGTCAACATTATACAAGGCGCTCAGGTCGATGTTGGTCGCCGAGGAGAAGGAGTGCGCCAACCTCGCGGTCAATGTATGGCTGTAGAGGTTTTTTTTGCCCGGACGGTCAACCATATGGTCGTTGCTTAGCTCATAGGAGGCGGAAGCAAAAGTCTGATCGGTGAGCGAGCCGTTGTAAGAAATTGCGCCAGTGACGTTATAAACCATGCTGTCGATTTCGTCAGTTGAGGCGCCAAAGATGTTGCTGTCATGATAGGCGGATGCCCCCAGACGGAAGGTGAGCGGCTTGCCTTGCTCCTGCTCCGGAATGGGCGCGTAAACCGCCAGCGCCAGGGTCGGCAGGGCAACCAATGGCAGGGCAAAGCGAAGGAGTGTTTTCATGGTGGAAGCCAAGGCGTTTGTCGGGCCGCACTCAGCCCAACATTCCCGCGTGTTGCAAATCAATTTCCCCGGTGGAGCACGGTTGCGGGGTTCACGAGAAGGACCATGTTTTCCGTCAGTTTCTGCGGCGGCAGATTCAGCAGAAAATTGGGCGGCATCCGGCGCGTCACCAGCCCCGCGTAAACGCCGCCCCATCCGCCCGTATCGGTCAGGTTGATATTGTCTCCCGTGCGGGCTGCCAGTTCGGTGAAAAACGGGCGGTCAAGCGTCACCGGCGTCAACAACAACGCTCCGATGTTCTGCTCCACGATGATCTGCGAGAAATCCCGCAACCGTTCCGGCTTGGCCCAGACCCTCATCCGCCCATACCAGGCCGTTCCCGCCGGCACGTCTGTCGAGACCCCCGTGCCGGGTAAAAACCGCCGCTGCAGGTCGCCCCGGAGTTCGACAAAAAGCGCCGGAAAATAAGGAGGATAATGAAAATGGATCTTACGCGGTTCCAGGCAATCGCGCACCAGCGGCAACCCGTGCAACAGGAGCAATGCCGCGGCCACCCAACGCCAGTGCACGGTCAGATGCGGCTGGCTGTCGATCAGCACAAAAAAGAAGCCCGAGCCGAAGACGATGATCAGCGGCGCGAGATAATAGGCGGGCAACCGGGGACTCTCCCCCGAGTTGAAAAATGGCTGCGCCACCAGCAGGACCAGCAACACCGCCCCGAAGCCCCAACGCACCCGGTTCACCGGGCCGTGCCGGAATTGATAAGCCAGGCCGGCAACGAAAAACGCCGTCAGCATCAGCCCGCCACCCGACCAGATCCTCTCCTTCAAATTGCGCTCCATCCCCGTCAATCCCTTGTTCCCAAGCTTGTTCAGGTCCAGGCCGGGCGGCTCCACCGTCGCAAGGTTGCGCTGGGCCGCCGGTTCAGCCGTCGAATCCCCCGCCTTCAAGGCAAGGTTTTGCCAGGCCAGCCCGAGCGGATGCCCCGCCACGTTGATGTTGCGCCCGAGCCAGGGCGCGATGCAGAGCACTATCGTGCCCGCCAAAACGCCCAGCACCGGCCACCGCGCCGTCCTGCCAATCCGCAGGGCCAGGTAGGCTCCGATCACCAACGCCACCAGCCCGCCGGAATATTCGGTGAGGAAAAGCAGCCCGCAAAGCCCGCCCAGCACCGCCGTCCGGCCGAGCGTCCGGCGCGTCAAGGCGGGAAAATCGGTCCACCCCTCCTCCAGCCGGAGCAGGCGGTCGAACACGGCCAGCACCAGCACCATGAACACCGGCAAACCGGTCAGAGCCACCGTCTGCTGCCACAACGTGACGGATATCGCTGTCGCCAGCGCAGCGAGCCAGGCGGCCCGTTCGCCGAACAGTCTCATCGCCAACCGCCACACGAGCAACACCGACAGCCAGAACAGGGCCAGGTTGACCAGGAGCACAGCGTAGTCGGGAACCCAGCCTTCGGGCGGCACAGGTCGATGCGTCCAGGAAGATTCCGGCAGCAGCTTGAAGGCCGTGGCGAGCGTCAACGCATAGAGCGGGGCGTTGTGGAGTTCGGGATAGGCGCGCTTCTCGTCAAACCTGACCCCGCGCTTCTGCATGACCGCATAGGTCTGGGGATAGTTCACCAGGGTGGTGAATCCTTCCCCGTGTGCCAGTTGCCGCGCGAGCACCGCTTGCTGCATCACGAATTCGGTCGGAATGCCGTGGAACTGGCGCCAGGAATAAATGGCCGTCAGGAACAACGCCGCCAGCATGACCGCGGCCCGGCGGAGCCAGGTGGCACCCCGGCCCTGCTCCATCCAGTGAATGACTTCCTGCCCGGACTTCATTCGCTGGTCTCTCCCTGTGGGGCCGCCGCTTGCGGCGTGCCGTCAGCATTCCATCGCGGCATGGCGCAAGCGCCAGCCCTACATCGCCCTCGACGCTGCCCTAGAGAAAACGCGCCGCGTTCAGCGCGTTCCACCTGATTGCCGCAACCCTTCATCCGCGGTCGAGCACGTCGAGCTCGGGCCATTGGGCGATCTTGCGGTGCAGGGTCCGGCGACTGATGCCGAGCAGCTTGGCCGCCTTGGTCCGGTTGCCGCGGGATTTCATCAGGGCCTCGCGCAGCAGCCGCTTCTCGTTGTCCTCGACGGAATATGGATTCGCCGGGGTCGCCGTCAGCATCGAGGGCGGCGGGGGCGCCTCGCCGCGGAACTTCGGCTCGAGGTCGAACTCGGTCACCTTGCCGCCGCGACGCAGCACCACGGCGTTTTCCGCGAAATTGCGGAGTTCGCGAATGTTGCCCGGCCACGGATAGGTCTGCAGGTGCTTCATGGCGCCGGGTTCGATCGTCACCAGCTCGTAGGCGTTCTCCTTCGAGAACACGCTGATGAAGTGCTCCAGCAGGACGGGAATGTCCTCCGTGCGCTCGCGGAGCGGCGGCGTGGTGATCCGCACCACATTCAGCCGGAAAAACAGGTCTTCGCGGAACTTCCCGTCCTTCACCATCTGCTCGAGGTTGCGGTTGGTGGCGGCGACCAGGCGCACATCCACCGTCATCGTCTTCGTGCTGCCGATCCGCTCGAAACTCTTCGTCTCGATGAAGCGCAGCAGTTTCACCTGGATCTCCGGTCCGATCTCGCCGATCTCATCGAGGAAAATCGTGCCGCTGTCCGCGATCTCGAACCGTCCCTCGCGCCGCTCCGTCGCGCCCGTAAACGATCCGCGTTCGTGCCCGAACAATTCGCTCTCCAGCAGCGCCGGCGGCAGCGCGGCGCAGTGCACGGTGACAAAGGGAGCCCGGGCGCGCGGGCTGGCCTGGTGGATGGCCTGCGCGATCAACTCCTTGCCCGTGCCGGTCTCGCCCTCGATCAGGATCGTCGCCTTGGAGGGCGCAACCAGCTTCACGCGCTCGATCACCGCCGCCAGCCTCGCCGAGTGCCCCACGATGCCTTCCATGCTGAATTTTTCGTCGAGCCGCTCGTGCAGTTGCTTCACCTCGACCTCGAGCGTCTTCGTCTTCATCGCACGCTGGATCAGGATTTCCAGCCGTTCGATCTGCACGGGTTTGGTCAGAAAATCGACGGCGCCCCGTTTCATCGCCTCGACGGCCGATTCGACATTGCCATAGGCCGTCATCATCAGCACCGCCGGCTTGTTCGACAGGGCCAGGGCCTTGTCGATGACTTTGAGCCCGCTTTTCCCCGGCATGCGCAGGTCGGTGATGATCACCTCGAATTGCTGCGCCTCCATCAGGTTGAACGCCTCGTCCGCGCTTCCCGCCACGGACACATCGTAGTGCTCCTGCAACGCCTGCTGCAGACCCTCGCGGGTGTGCTTCTCGTCATCGACGATTAGAACGCTCGGCACCATACAGCCGATGAAGCCCGCACCTCCAGCGGCGGTCAACGGGAAATGAGACGAGGTGGCACAACTCCAAGGTCAACGGGTCCCCCATCCCAGGGACTGTCTCAATTACAGTTTACAGGTTCCGTCAGTGGAATTTGTCCAGCGCAACTAACTGATTTTGCCGATATCCTGCTTGCGCCGCATCCGGTAGTATTCGGGATAATGGTGCGTGCGAAGGTAGTCGCTCAGTTCCTGCCGAGAGACGCCGGTAGCCGCCCGCGCCTCATTGAGCGCACGGTCTAACTCACGAAGGGCGCTCGCTTTTTCATGCTCCGGTGCCGTTGAGTAGGCATAGAGCAATTCTAGCAGCCGAAGGCGAAGCTCCTTACTCACATCTATCCGCCCAAGACGGCGGTCTCAATTGTATTTTTCATTTCTGGTGTCCATTCGCGGTGGGCCGCCCGATCAATATCAGCAAGTTCTTCGATGCAGGCTGTTAGATCTTCATAGGTTAATCCCAACGACTCGACTTTGATATCGTCTGCCTCATGTAGTCGCGTCGCTAGTAGTCGCCCGAGGCCGCAGAGGACAGTGACTGTTCCCAGATAAAACTTTTTCTCTTTCTCAAGCGGAGCCTCTTGAAGCATCAGTCTCTCTTCAAGGTCCTTGATATACTCGTAGGCCACGAGCCATCTACTGGTCGCCATGAGCAATCTGCGCTTGCTTTGATGCAGCTCGCGCTGGAGTTGGCTGATAAGCTTTGTAGCAAAATAGAAATCGGGGTCCGACGTTTTGCCGTCCCCAAAAAGGATTTCTGCCTGTGTGGGCAATGCGGTCATGCAATAACAAATACCGCGCGCGCCGCCGCCGCAAACTCCAAATTCAGAACCGTGCTCATGCAGCTTGCCGTTCTGCAATATCCAGTAAGTCCGCGATGTCCGACAAATTCCAAACCGATCAATGCGCAGGCGTGTTGCTGTTCTTCAGCCGGTAAAGCGCCGTATTCTCATCCCTCAACTTCCGCTCAAAAAGCCAGGTACTGACCGGAAAAAACCGGCCCCAACTGGCCTATCGCAGGGCCACTGCCACTATCTTGGGGAAAGGCGATCGGGCTTTTTTGGTTCCCAACCGGCAGTGCCCACCCTATCGTCCCCACCAACTCATCATGATGAAACGCTTCCTCCTTTTCCTGTTCCTCGCCCCGCTCTGCCCCGTTGCCCACGCGGCCTCGGAAAAGCCCAACACCGTGCTGATCCATCCCGGCGAGGTCATCTACGCCCGGTTCGCCCAAAAGGGCATCAAGCTTACCTTGCTCAGTGCCTCGAAGGAGAAGGACGATCTGGCGCAGGTTGTCCTGACGATACCTCCCGCGGATCCCACGAAGAAAGCCATGCTGCCCATCAAGGTTGAAAACAAGTTCGGTCAATACCTGCACTACAAGGCGGAGATGAGAGTTGTGAGCCGAAAGCAGCGCACGCCGATGAAGACCTCTCCGGTGGTGCCGGGAAAGATGGCACTTGAGCAACTGCCCCCGATGATCGAGGAATTGGCCGTTTACGCCTTTGCGCTGGAGAAGTAAGCCGAACCACCGTTCGGCCGGACGATTTTTCCCCCTCTTGCACCACCGAGCACCAATCCATCCTGCCATGCGAGCCGCCAAACCAATCCTGCCCATTGCCGCCCTGGCCATCGCCGGTTTCATCCATGCTGCCGATCCTCTTCCGCCCGTCCCCGCGATGCTTCCTCCCCCCCTACCGGCGATGACCGTTCCGACCACCGTGGCCGATCTGGCCACCGGCTACGCCGCCGCCGTCCAGCAAATGTCGCTCAAGGGCCTGGTGATCTATTGCCAGGGCGACAAGGGCGTGAACGCGATCAGGGGCATTCGCAGCGTCCGCGCCATCGCCGGCGTGCTGCTCATCACTTTTTCGGCCGGCGACATGCTCGCCCTCAGTGCGGAGCGAATCATCCTGATTACCGACGGCAGCCGCACGCCTTGAAGACCGTGCCCTCCCCTTCCAAGGATCCCCTGCATGGCGTCACACTCGAGATGATCCTGACGCAGCTGGTGGCACGCTACGGTTGGGCGGAGCTGGGCAGGCGGATCGCGATTCGCTGCTTCAATTTTGATCCCAGCATCAAGTCCAGCCTCCAGTTCCTGCGACGCACGCCCTGGGCCCGCACGAAAGTGGAGGAACTCTATCGCCACCATTGCCTGAACCATCCTCCGGCCACGGCTGCCGCGCGCCCCTCCCCGACGTCATGAAGCCGTTTATTTCGCTGCTCGTTTTCGGGCTGCTGACCGCCACCGCCTGCGCCGAAAGGATCGAGCTCGGATCGGGCAAGGCGGTGCTTCTCACGGTGCCGGCTGCATGGGTCGGCGACGAGTCGCCTGCACGCACGTCGTCGAGCAACCCGGAGATCGGCCGGACCAGGCGCTACGTGACCAAAAACGGCAGCAATAACAGCAGGAGGCCGGCTCAGCGTTCGCCGGCGAACGGCGCGTGCGACCTCCGGGCAGAGAAATGGCGATGGATGCCCTGGGCGGCCCGCCGGGCATCGCGCACCGCATGCACGACCAGGCTGGGGCCGCGCACCGAGTCGCCGCCGGCGAACACTCCCGGCAAACTCGTCATCTGGTTCTCATCGATCCGGAATCCGCCCCATTTGTCCGTGGCCACCCTGGCGAAGTCGCTGTCGGCCGGAAATGGCACCGGATCGAATCCGTAGGCCACCAGCACGAGTTCGGCCGGCACGTCGAACTCCGACCCGGCCACCGGCCGCGGCGAGCGCCGGCCCGAGGCATCGGGCGCGCCGAGTTCCATGCGCACGCAACGGACCGCCCTGACCCGGCCCGCCCCATCGTCCAGCAGCGCGACGGGATTGGTGAGGAACTGGAAGCGCGCCCCTTCCTCGAGGGCATTGGCGTACTCCTTGCGGCTCCCCGGCATGTTGGCGAGATCGCGACGGTAAAGGCACACCGCCTCGCGGGCGCCGGATCGCAGCGCCGTGCGCAGGCAGTCCATGGCCGTGTCGCCCCCGCCGAGCCCCGCCACGCGCCGGCCCCGCACCTCGATGGTTTCGCGATCGATGAGCGGCGAGTCGACGTTCTTCTGGGTGAGAAACGGCAGCGCCTCCTCGATGCCAAGCAGGTCCGCGCCGGGTAGATCGAGGGGCTTCGGCTTCTGGGCGCCCACCCCGAGGAATATCGCGCCGTATTTGTCCCGCAGGCCGGCCAGCGACACATCCCAGCCGACCCGCACCCCCAGCCGGAATTCGACACCGTGCCGCGCCAGCAGGTCGATCCGGCGCTCGACGATGTGCTTCTCGAGTTTGAAAGCGGGGATGCCATTCACCAGCAGGCCGCCCGGGATTGACTGCGCCTCGAAAATGGTGACGCCATAGCCCAGCTTTGCCAACTCGTCGGCGCACACCAGCCCGCCGGGGCCGGAACCGATGATGGCAACCTTCCGGCCGTTGGCCGGAGCCTGCACGACTTCCACGCCGCCGTGATTGAAGGCGTATTCATTGATAAAGCGCTCGACCGCGCCGATCGCGACCGGGTCGGTGCGGGCGTTGAGGATACAAGCGCCTTCACAAAGTTTTTCCTGCGGGCAGACGCGCGAGCAGATCTCGGGCAAATTGCTCGTCGAACGCGAGAGCGCGGCCGCCTCGAGGAACAGGCCCTGCGCGGTGAGCGCCATCCATTCCGGAATCCGGTTGGCCAGCGGACAGCCCGTCATGCACAGCGGATTCGGGCATTCGATGCAACGGGCCGCCTGGGCGCGGGCGGTCGCTTCGTCGAACTCGCTATAGATTTCCCTGAAATCCCCGACGCGCTCACTGGCGGGCCGTTTGGGCGGGATCGCGCGCCCGATTTGGGACCAGGAGTATTTGGGATTCGGTTGGACCGGGAAAGAGGACATGGGTGGAGAAGGCCGCGCCGAAACCCCACCAGCGGGCGCGGCCCGACTTTCCCATCATGCCCGGGACCGGCCGGAAGCGCTCGCCAGTTCTTGGCCAAATTCACGCACGGGTTGCCCGCGCGGACGGCGGCGTCAGCTCTTTAACATCCGCACCCGGCGGTGCTTCTGGGGAAACTGCAACGTCACGACCGTTCCGGTGCCTTCCTTGCTCTCGATGCCGACGTGCCCCCCGTGTTCGCGCATGATGCGCTGCACGATCATCAACCCCAGCCCGTGGCCCCCCTCCTTGGTCGTGTGGTAGGGCGAAAAGAGCTTCGCCAAATCCTCCTGCCGGATGCCCGCGCCGGTGTCGGCAATACGGATGAACACCGAATCGTCGTCCGCCCGCACCCGGATGCTGAACTTTCCGCCCGGTTGCATCGCCTCCATGGCGTTTTTCACCAGGTTGAAGAACACCTGCTTGAGTTGGTTGCGGTCCGCCATGATGACCGGCGTGCTCCCCGGGAGTTCGCCCTCCACCTGGAGGCCCCGATCCTCGAGTTCCTTTGCCTGGAAACGCAGGATTTCCTCGATGACCTCGACCACGTTCACCTCGGCGAGGTCGGGCGGACGCGGCCGGATCGCCTCGAGGAAATTCCGGATGATGCCGTCGAGCCGGGTCACTTCCTCCTGGCAGATCTGGATGGATTCCGCCAGCGAAGCCGTCTCCTTCGACTCCCGCAATTTCCGCAATTTCCGCTCGATGAGCTGCAGGTGGATGGTCAGGGAGTTCAGCGGATTGCCCAGCTCATGCGCCACCCCGGCGGCCAGCAGCAGGATGGAGGAAATCTTCTCGTTCTCGATCAGCTCTTCCGTCGATTTTTTTTCCGTGGTGATGTCGGCGAGAATGATGGCAAAGCGCGAATCCTCGTTGGCCCCCTCGTGAAACGGGACCATGTAGAGCCGGACGACGCGGTGCGCCGGATAGGTCAGCTCGAACTCGCGCGTCACCACCGGCAGCCCCTCGTGCTGGCCGGGCAGCCCTTCGCCTTGGAGCGAGGCGCGCAGGCCGGGCACCAGCCGCCACAGCGTCGTCGCCAGGCCGGCCTGGCTCTTGAAACCGATCATGCGCGCCGCCGCGTCGTTGGCATAGTCGATCCCACCGTCCGCGGTGATGACCAGCACGCCTTCCTGCAGCGTGTTGAACACGGTGTCGAGCAGCGCCCGCTCGCGCGCCAGCCGCTGCACCAGGGTCTGCAACCCCGCGGCGTCGAGACGGTCGACGCGATCGAGCAGCTTGTCGAGCGAGGTGTATTTGTGGCCGGCCATGGAGTTCACCTCAGTTGACCACGGGTTTATTCAAGCTGCAATTCATTCTGCAGGCCGGGCTTTACGCGTCAGTCTTAGTATTACTATGTCACGTTTCTCGCAAAAAACGCCAAATCAGGGTGTCACTTATTAAGTGACACCCTCTCTCGCAATCGGCCAATTCCAGTCGTGGACTTAACCTGGTAATACTAGCTCGGAGAGCGACGGCTGCCACCCGACCCCGTCGGATGTAAAGCCCGACCGGCAAGGAGGTGCTTCAATCAAACAGGATCATCTGGCCCTTGAGGTCGCGCGGCTGGGCAAAAAGCTTGCGGAGGAAACTGTCGCGGTGCACGGCGCTTCGCCCCAGCTTGAGGATCGCGTCGCGATGATCCTCCGTGCCGTAGCCCTTGTGCTGCGCGAAGCCGTAGCCGGGGTGGATCCTGTCCAGTTCGTCCATCAGCCGGTCGCGCGTCACCTTCGCGACGATCGACGCCATCGCGATGCACAATGAGCGCGCGTCCCCGCTCACGATGCCCTGGTGGGGATAGGGAAAATGCCGGAGCGGCAGCCCGTCGATCAGGATCGAACACGATACCGTCGGCTGGAACGCCGCCTTCTCCTGCTCGCTGGCGAATAGGTCCGGCTCGACCTTCCGCTCGAACGCCGTCGGCGGGTGGATGCCCTCGAGCGCGCGGCGCATCGCCAGTTTCGTGGCGCCAAGAATGTTGACCATCTCGATCTCGGCCACGGTCGCCACGCCAAAGGTGGCATGGATCTGGCCCTGCCCGACGAGTTCCTCGAACTCGACCCACAACTCGGCGCGTTCGGCGGCGGTCAGCAGCTTCGAGTCGTTGACCCGGCCGGATTTTCCGACCGCCCAACGGCCCTCCAAAAACCCGGGAGTCACCAGCACCGCGGCGGCGACCACCGGACCGGCGAGCGCACCGCGCCCGGCCTCGTCCACGCCGATCAGGCTGCCGAAGCCGTATATCTGCTTCAGGTCGTATCCGCGGAGTTGCCGGCGCTTGGCCATGGAAGGGGCAGCCGCACTACTGGCGCGCCAGCAGCAGACCAAATACCATCATGACGCACGCCGAATCCTCCTCGCTCAATTCGCCGACCGGCAGCAAGGCACGCCGATGGATGGGACGTGCCAGCTCACACATCACGACGAATCTCTCCCCGCCAACGGTTACCCGGGCCCGCACGCGGGTCAGCGGCACATCATTCCGCAATGGGCAGACCAAGACCGTGGCCAGCATGTCGATGTCCGCAGACTGAATGGCAACTAGATGGGGGGACAAATTGCCTCGTCGGGACGAATAAAGCTTCAGTTTCACGACTCTCCGTAAGCCACGGGTAGAGATTCGTTGATCGCCAGTGTCTGCGCACAAACCGCCGGTGTATATTCCGCCCGTAATTGCCGCAGCCACTCCTGCCGCGATTCCTTCAATGGCCAGGCGGCCTCTGCCGGGGCAGGTCGCACCGCCCTGGCTGGACGGCGTTTGCCCGCCGGACGTTTCTTTCTGGTCACAACACTGGGCATGAAGCGAGGGTGTATGAGATGGTCATCCGGTCAAGCGCACCTTTGGCTCACCGCTTCCACTCGGTCTTTTCCTTCGGCACCGGCAGCGGCAGCTCGTCGAGCTTGCCCGCCGCCAGGACGACCTCGTAGCAGGTCCGGAAATGCAGCTTGGCAAAATGGCCGAGCGCGCGGGCGCCAAATTTTTCGATGAGCAGCGACGCCTGGGCCTTGGCCAGCCCGCCCGCCCCCTTCTGCAGCTTGTCGCCGAATTCCCGCGACAGGTGGCTCATCACGCGGACGAACTCCGCGCGCGCGACGATGGATGCCGCGGCGACCACCGGGTCCTCCTCGGCCTTGGTGCGCATCTGCAGATCGAAACGCTCCAACCCGCGCTTCTTCAATTCGCGCTGGACCAGCGGCTCCTTGGAAAACTGGTCGAGCAGCCCGCGCGGCACCCATTTTTTCTGCAGCGCCCCCTGGAGCGCATCGGCATGGTGCGAAGCCAGCAGCCGGTTGAGGCTGGCATAGGGCCGCGCCATGACGCGGTTGTATTCCGCCATCTCCATGTGCCGCATTTCGACCACGACCCCGGGTGTGTCGCGGATGAGGTCGTCGAGCTTGAGGATCTGGGTGTCGACGATCGTCTTGCTGTCGCGGACTCCCGCCTTGAGCCAGGCCTGCACCGCGCCTTCGTCCGCCACGACCGTGGCCGCCACCACCGGACCGAACAGATCGCCCTTGCCGCTTTCATCGAGACCGGCGTGCGGCTCGAACCAGTCGGGATGCAGCACCGCGTCGTAGCCCAGCTTGGGCGCGCCGGTCACCTCGGCCTCGATGACGTTCTGCACGAAATCCTCCGTGTCCTTGCCCGCCACGACCACTTTGCCGCTGGTGTAGGCGGTCACGTTCACCTTGGGGCCCTTGAAGGCGAAACGCGCATACGGCACTTCGGCGGTCTCCCAGTGCTTGGCCGCGCAGGCCGCGTGCAGCTTCTCCATCTGCGCATCGTCGAGCTTGATGGTGTAGGTGGTGATTGCCTTGGACTTCTCGTCAGCGTCGTCGGACCGTTTGGGCATGGGGCCTAGATGGCCACAAAAAGGCACAAAAACACACAAAATTTTCACGCCCGGACAGGATTTGTAGGGGCGCAGACTTGCTGCGCCCTTCGCTGGTCCCACAATCCGGGGCGCAGCAAGTCTGCGCCCCTACCTGCTTCACGTGGCCAATTCCAAAAAACTAATCGCCCAACGACGCCTCTTCCAGCGGGCACTCCATGCCTGGTATCGCGTCCACCAGCGCAAGCTGCCCTGGCGCAACGCCCCCTCCCTCTACAAGACCGTCGTGTCGGAGTTGATGCTGCAGCAAACCCAGGTCGCGACGGTCCTGCCCTTCTTCGACCGCTGGCTGCGCGAACTGCCCGATTTCGGCGCGCTCGCCGCCGCGCCCGAGACCCGGGTCATGAAGCTGTGGGAAGGACTCGGCTACTATTCGCGCGCCCGCAATCTCCACCGCCTGGCCCAGACCGTCGCGCGCCTGCCCTCGCCCCCCCGCTCGCCGGCGGACTGGCGGGAGCTGCCCGGCATCGGCCCCTATACCGCCGCCGCGATCACGAGCATCGCCTTCGGGGAGCCCGCCGCCGTCGTGGACGGGAATGTCGTCCGCATCCTCGCCCGGCTGGCCGGCGAAGGTCGGCTCTTCCGGGACGGCTCCGACGCCGTCAGGCACTTCACGCCGCTGGCCGCCGCCCTGATTCCGGGGGCGGATCCGGGCACGCACAACCAGGCGATGATGGAACTCGGCGCGACCGTCTGCCTCCGGCAGAACCCGCGCTGCCCGACCTGTCCCGTCGCGGTCTTCTGCACGGCGCACGCCGGCGGCGCACCGGAAAAACTCCCCCGACTGAAGCCGAAAGTGGTCGAACAAAGGACCGTCCCCCGCCTTTGGTGCGAGCATCGCGGCCGTCTGCTGCTTCGCCGCGGCCACGCGGCGGCGAAACGGCTCGCCGGGCTGCTCGAGTTGCCGGAGGCGTCCGATCTCGGCGTCCGGCCGGCGCGGGATTCCCTCCTGGCCGTCAAGCGCCGCACGATCACCCGGTTTCAGATCACAGAGTCGATCCATCGCACCGTTCCCACCGCCGCGCTATTGCGGAACGTTGCCCATGACCGGCAGCTCGAATGGGTGCCGATACGGAAGCTCGATCAGTTGACCCTGTCCGGACCACACCGGCGGTGGATTGAGGAACTGCTGAAATTGCAGCGACCTATTCCCTTTGCATCCCGTAATTCGGATGCTGGCTGTGATGCTTGACGACCAGTATCCGCACCTCGTTGTCCGTGACCCGATAGTAGATTCCGTGAGGAAACCGCGGCATGAGGTAGCGCCTCTTGCCGTTCTTGATGATGCGCCATCGAGTCGGTGCCCCTAAAACCACGGCAATGCTCTGATCAAATTCGTCAAGAAACTGGGCGCCAAGGCCGGGCACCCGCTGTTCGTAGAATTTCGCCGCAGCCACCACCTCGGCTTCAGCTGCCGGATGGTAGATGAGATTCATTCAATCGACTTGCGCGCCGCGCGCATCACCTGTTCATGCGTGCGCCCGATCACGGCTCCGGACGAAAGCTCGGCGTCGCGCTTGGCCGCTTCCTCGATCGCCCAATTCACTTCTTCCGCCACCGGCTTGGCGTTCGCGTCCCTGATGCTCTGCCACAATGTCTGGGCCAACGCCACCCGCTCTGCCAGGGGCAGCGCCATCGCCGCTTGCTCAAGCTCTTTCGTGGACATGCCGAAAAGGTAGCGTGCGTTTCCCGCGCGTCAACCCACTCTTGGTCGCAAGTCCACTGAAGGAGTTGACCGAAGCGAGCACGCGAGTCGGTTCAATTCGGCCAAATCAATCTCTCAGGTCCATGCTCAGACTTCCCACGCATTTTCTAAGGAATCGCTACATTGTGCTGTTGGAGAATCTCTCGAATACCGCTAGCCTGGATGGGCCCAAAAGCGGCAAAAGCAGGAAGGATTTTCTCACAGGGTGTGGGTGGGCCGGAGAGGAGAGTGTGAAATATCCGGGCTAACCAAACCGCGCCGCCACCAGCTCCTCGACGCGCTTCTTGGAGGCCAGCACTTCCTCGACGGTCAGGCGCGGGCTGAGCTCGATGACGAGCGTGTGCTCCGGTCGCCAGAAGCTGCTGACCATCTCGAAATCGATCTTGCCCGAACCGATGGGCTGGTGGTCATCGCCCTCGACGCTGACATCGTGCAGGTGGAAACCAATGAGATGGGGTGCATTCCGCTCCAGATGCTCGCGATGGTGGAGCAGCGCCATGTTCTGCTTGATCTGCGCGTGCCCGGTGTCGTGCCAGTAGCCGCAGGCCGCGGGTTTCGCCATTGCCGCAACGAGGGCGGGATGATCGGCGTCGAGGGGCAGTTCCTCGAACCGCTCGCGATTTTCGAATCCCAGCTGGATCCCCTTTTGCTCCGCGTAGGGCAGCAATTCCAACAGACTCTGCTTGGTGTTCTCCCAATAGGGCGGCATCCGCTCCTTCACCTTGCCGAGCGCCTTGGCCAGGACCTTTTGATAACCGGGGTCGGTGGCTGGATCAGCGTCCGCGTGCGCTTCGCGGTAGGCGCCGACCTTGCGGGCGGGGTTGGCCCAGAAAAATTCCACCGAACCGAGGTGCAGCACGACCTTCCGCGCCTTCACCTGATAGGCGAAATCGAGCGTGCGTTTGCTATGCCGCATCCATTGGTCCCGCTCGCGGGGATCGGCGGAGGAGGGCAGGTAGAGATTCGGCGCCGCATGCGCGACGCCGGTCGGCAGGGGGCAGAAATTATGGCAGGACGCCACCTTGATGATGCCTTCTTCCACGGCCCGGAGGATGCCGGGCACCAGCGTGATCCTGATCCCATGGCTCAATTCCACCCATTCAAAGCCGAGAGCCGCCATTTCCCTGATCATCTCGTGGCCGTCCTGGTGCCGGTGTGAGCACCAGCAGGTGGAAAGAGCGACGATGGGCGCCATATGCGCGCCACTAGGACACGACCGGCGGTTTAAATCAAGCCGGGGCGAGGGTGTGCGGCAGGGTTGCACTTCGTCGGCCAGCGAGCTTGCTCGCGCCCCCGGCCTAACAGCGCGAGCAAGCTCGCTGGCCCACACCAAACCATCGCCCCACCACACAAAAAAAACCGGCCGTGGATCCCAGGACCCACGGCCGGTGAAAAAACCTGGCCAGAAATTATTCGGCGTAGCGGCGGCGAAGCATGCAGGTGAAGGCCATGACCTTCTCCTTGCGCCGACGGCGCTCCGAAGGCTTCTCGGCATAACGCTTCATGCGCACATCCTTGATGATGTTTTCACGCTCGAGCTTCTTCTTCATGCGGCGCAGCGCACGGTCGATCGGCTCATTCTTGCGCATCTTGATCTCAATAGACATGGAAAATAGACAGGTTGGTGTTGGAGAAA